>ERZ773062.548-NODE-548-length-18995-cov-9.026030_pt1 | contig 18995 bp, 15 predicted proteins | sample MGYA00580626_ERZ773062 | MGnify/ENA primary metagenome ERZ773062 (study PRJEB29015, sample SAMEA2738003) | human oral metagenome | biome: human oral; feature: human-associated habitat; material: dental | place: China | collected 2058 ...
AGCACTCGTAGATGTTGGGGCAGCCGGCCTCGGCACACACCGTGTGCAGGCCCTTCGCGTGCGAGAGCGAGCGCATGTCCTGGTAGTTATCGCCGGCCTTAGCGGTCGTGCGGATCCACTCGGGCTTCTTCTCGATCGGAGTTTGCGAGTTACGCACCTCGATGCGCAGGAGCTTGCGTCCTTCGGGATCGGGCAGGGTACTCATAGCGTTGACCTCGTCGTGTAGGAAGTGGGAGTGGTTGCCAGGCAGGGGGAGATGTGCTCCACCATGCGCGGGAGAAGCTCGGATGCGGCGTCGGAGACGGTTGTGTGAATGCCTTCCCACGACAGGGAGGTCACGTCGGCGTCCGTGAGCCCGCAGGGGATGATGCCTTCGAAGGCGTGTGCCGGGTCGATATCGACGTTCAGAGCGATGCCGTGCAGGGTCGCTCCGCGCGCCACCTTCAGGCCGATCGCGCAGATCTTGCGGTCGCGGCGTCCCTCTTCGGTCAGCCACACGCCCGCGCGTCCCTCGACGCGGTGTACGGGAAGGGCCCAGACCTCGCGCACGGTATCGATCACCGAGGCCTCGACGGCGCGGATCCACTGCACGAGGTCGACGGGCTCGCGCAGTCGAACAACGGGGTAGATGACGACCTGACCGGGGCCGTGCCAGGTGGCGGAACCTGCGCGGTCGGTACGGATGACGGGGATCGTCGTGGAGGGAGTATCCTCGGGCTTCGTGTGACGCCCCGCCGTCCACGTGGGGGTGAATTGAGAAACGATGAGCGTGTCCTCGCCGCCGGCGAGGACCTCCTCGTGCAGGGAGCGCTGGAGCGCGTCAACCTGCGTGTAATTGACCAACCCCTGGTCGAGTAGGCTCAAAATCTGCACGCTGTGATCATAGTCGCGGGCAGGGTCCCTTGCTCAATGGGGCTCCGGTATGCTTGACGCATGCAGTCTTCGTCTCACCCCAACGGTCACGCAACCACGGCCGATACGTCCGCATCGAAGTGGACGGTCGGCGACGTTATGGCCCTCATGGAGTCCTGGTATCCGGCGGCTACGGCCCAGTCGTGGGACCGCGTCGGCCTCATCGTCGGCGACCCGGCATCCCCCGTGGGCTCGATCCTCCTTGCCCTCGATCCCACCGCGGCCATCGCCGCGCAGGCCGTCGCTGGTCCCTCCGGCGACGGGCAACCCTACGACATGGTCATCACCCACCACCCGCTGCTCCTGCGCGGCGCGTCCTTCCTGCCGGCGACGGATCCCAAGGGGGGCGTCGTCACCACGCTCATTCGCTCCGGTATCGCCCTGTTCAATGCCCACACGAACGCGGACGTGGCCTGCGACGGCGTCGCGACGGCGCTCGCCGACCTGATCGGCCTGCGAGATACCCTTCCGCTGGAGCCGTGCGGGACGGATGCCGAGGGACACGACATCGGCCTGGGGCGCGTCGGCACCGTCGAGACCACGACGCTCGGCGCATTCGCCGACCACGTCGCTTCCGTGCTTCCCGCAGGCCCCTCCGGTCTGTTCGTCGGCGGTGACGAGAACGCCACGGTCAAGCGAGTGGCGGTTCTTGGTGGGGCAGGCGATAGTGCCCTTGACGTCGCGCGCGCCGCGGGAGTCGACGTGTACCTCACGGCGGACCTGCGTCACCACCCCGCCTCCGAGCACCTCGAGGGCGGTGCGCCCGCGCTGCTGTGCGGATCTCACTGGGCGACGGAGTCCCCGTGGCTCCCCGTTCTCGCGCGCAAGCTCCGCGAGGCCGCTCACGCCGCAGATGTGGAACTTCGCGTGGAAGTCTCTACGATTGTCACCGAGCCATGGACTAGCCACCGAGTCACCCAGGGAGAACTAGCGTGAAAGCACAGCACACCGACCAGCTCGAACTCCTCGAGCTTCAGAAGCTCGACCAGAAGGAGTCGGCGCTGCGCCACAAGCGCGATTCTCACCCCGCGCACGCGACGGTACGCGAGTTTGCCGGACGGGTCGCAGACCTGCAGCGCGCCGCGATCAGCCAGAGCGCGGTTATCGCGGACACGACGCGAGAGGTCACCCGCATCGAAGACGAGATCGCGAAGGTGACCGAGCGACGTGCGCGCCAGCAGGGCCGAATCGACAACAATCAGGTGCCTATTCGCGACATCTCGGCCATGGAACACGAGATCGCCCAGATGGACCGTCGCCTCGCCAAGCTCGAGGACGATCAGGTGGAGGCTGAGGAGCGCGTCGAGGCTGCTCAGGCTGCACAGGACAAGATGAAGCAGGAGGCGCAGGCTATTGCCGCCGACATCGAGGCTCTCAAGGCCCAGTTCGAAGCCGACGTCGCTGACTCGGACGAGGAACTGCGTCGTGTCATTGCCACCCGCCGTGAGCTTGCGGGTCGCCTGCCTGCCCCGCTGCTCGAGGAGTATGAGGATGCGCGCCGCCGCAACGGCGCTCTCGCCGTCATCGAGGTCCGCGACGGCTATGGCATTGGTGTTGCCGCCGACCTGAGCCCGATGGAGCTTGAGCGTATCCGCCTGACCCCCGCCGACGAGCTCTACCTGACCGAGGACACGGCTCAGATCGTCGTGCGCACGGCGGCGAACACGCCGCGCTGAGGCTCAGGAACGAACCGCGTACGCGTCCGCCAAGTAGAAGCCCTGCCTGCTCTTCGTGACCGTCACCCGCACCCCGGTGGCGGTCACGGGCTTATTCAGGGTGATGATGCGGCGGTAGCCAACGCTGTGAGCCCGAGCGATCTCCTGCTCGACGCCGCTGTCCACGCACGAGGTCACGACGACCTCGTCGATGCGCTGCCCCTGGGTGATGTCCTCCTCGAGGACGATGGCACCGACCGTGCGCGGCGCGTCAAAGCGCAGGGTGACAACGTCGCCTTCGTTGTCGCGGGAAGCCTCGATGCGACGCGAACGGAAGTCCGCGATCTTCTCGCCGAGGCGCGCGAGAACCTCGACGTCGGCGTCCGCGAGGCGGCCATCGCGGTTCGGGGGAACGTTCAGGAGGAACGTGGCGTTTCCCCCGACCGAGCCCTTCCAAATCGAGAACAACTCGTCGACGCTGCGCACGTAGGAGTCCTCGCTCGTGTGGTGGAACCAGCCCTTGCGGGTCGAGGTGTTGACCTCGGCGGGATACCAGGCAAGGGGACCGGAGTAGTCGGCCAAAGCCTCGCGCGAGCCCAGATCCTCATCTCCGGACGCCACCTGACGGGAGAACTCTCCGTCGTCGGCCTTCTGGGATTTCTCGGCGGTGCGCTCGGCCTCGCGCAGGGCGGCGGGAACGACCGACCACTCGTTGGCGCGAACGCTGCCCGCCTCGTTGCCACACCAGCGCACGTCCGGGCCGCACACAGAGATGACGGCCTCGGGGGCTAAGGCGCGCACCGTCTCGTAGATGCGCTGCCAGTCGTAGACCTGCACCTTGCCGTTGGGGCCTTCGCCGCACGCACCGTCCAGCCACACGGAGAAAACCGGGCCGTAGTGGGTGAGCAGCTCGATCAGCTGGTTGATGTAGAAGTCGTTGTAGGCCTCGCCCTGTCCATAGGTCGCCTCCGTCATATCCCAGGGGGACAGGTACACGCCGAACTTAAGGCCGTGACGCGCCGCCGCGTCGGACACCTCGCGCACGAGGTCGCCGCGCCCTCCCTTCCAGGGGGAAGACTCCACCGAGTGCTTCGTGTAGGCCGAGGGCCACAGGCAAAAGCCGTCGTGATGCTTGCACGTGAGGATCACGCCCGTCATGCCGGCGCTCACGAGGGCCCGCATCCACTGATCGACGTCGACATTTCCCGGGTTAAAAAGTGCGGGATCCTCGTGGCCGGAGCCCCACTCGCGGTCCGTCATCGTGTTCATACCGAAGTGGATGAACGCGTACATCTCCATCTTCTGCCACTGGAGCTGACGGTGAGTCGGCCGAATATTAGCCAGGTAGTCCTCGTTGATCATGCCTCTGGTTCCCCTCGATGGCCGACGCGTCGGCCGGTCCTGCACCCTGCAGGTTCCGGAAAAAGCATAACGTACCGGTCAGTGCGTGACCAACGTAACTGTGCGTGTTGATCCGCCCTTCTTCGTCTGCCTTTCTGGGCCGTACTCGACGTTCGCCACGCGGTGTTCGTTTCCCTGCGAGTCGTGGAGAGACAGCGAGTACGCGGCCTCCTCGAGAGCCTCCTGCGCCGACGCCGTCTCCTCGGCGGAGTATCCGTTGGACGCCAGAAGTCGACCGGCAACGGCACCGCGCCAGCGCTTCGCATCGTGGGAGATGACGGAGCGTTTGCCGCCGACCTCCCGTTCGACGCGCAGCTCCCACACGCGCGCCCACGGAGCCTTGCAGGCCGCGCGATACGGTCCGGATCGGCCGTCGATGACGATGCGTTCCGATGCCTCGGGGGATAGTGCTTCATCGAGGCGCGGCGCCCACCAGGTCGACAAAACCCCCAGATCTGGGAGGGAGACGCCCATCGCGACACGGTGGTTGGGGATGAGGTCGGTCGGGGAGAGGACACCGAAAAGTCCCGAGAAGATCGACATGCACGACGCGCCTTCGCTCGACCATGCGCCAGGCGCGCATTCCTCGATCGCCTCGTACAGCACACCGGTAAACACAGACGAGGCCGGGGCGCAGGGGGCGCTCGTCAGCCCGGTGTTGACGGACAAATCGATTCGTGCGCCAACCTTCAGGATCGCCGCCGCTTCAGGACCATCTCCAAGTGATTCGAGCACCTCGCATACCCGTCGGCGCCCTTCGGCGAGGCCTTGGCGCGACAACGCGCACACGTCAAGCGCCGGCCCATGCGTGGGCGCGTTCTTTCCCTCCGACGGGGGTAACCAGATCAGCATAGGCACCACCCTATCGCGGGGGTGCGCCCCTGCGCTATGATCGTTGCGGATCTGCCGGCTGGGCGGCCGCGCGCGGAAACGCTCGAGGAACGTCCGGGCTCCATAGGGCAGGGTGATGGCTAACAGCCACCCGGGGTAACCCGCGGGACAGTGCCACAGAAAACAAACCACCGACGCGTATGCGGCGGTAAGGGTGAAAAGGTGAGGTAAGAGCTCACCAGCGGCGCAGGTGACTGCGTCGGCTAGGTAAACCCCACCCGGAGCAAGACCGAGCAGCAGGCAGGGCGGCCCGTCCAATGCCTGCGGGTAGGTTGCTGGAGGCCGTCGGTAACGACGGTCCTAGATAGATGGTCGCCGCCGCACGTTCGGCAACGGCGTGCGTGACAGAACCCGGCGTATAGGCCGACAGATCCGCGAAGGACCCCGACTCGCGTCGGGGTCCTTCTGTGTGTGCGGGCTCTTAGGCGCTGTGCTGGGCCGCGTAGTAGGCGGCACCCACGATGCCGGCCGTGTTGAGCAGCTTCGCGGGGATCATGGGGGTCTTCAGCTTCAGGAGGGGCATGAACTTCTCGTGGTTCTCGGACACGCCGCCGCCGACCACGAAGAGGTCGGGGTTGAGCAGGAACTCGACGTGACCGTAGTAGCGCTGAAGACGCTCGGCCCACTGCTCCCAATCCAAGCCCTGCAGCGTCTTCTGGCCCGAGGATGCGTTCTTCTCCGCGTCAGTGCCGTCGATCTCGAGGTGGCCGAGCTCGGTGTTGGTGAGGAGAGTGCCGTTGACGATGATCGCCGAGCCGATTCCAGTGCCCTGGGTGGTGAAGACGATGACGCCGTCGCGGCCCTTGGCCGCACCGTAGGCGACTTCGGCGATGCCCGCCGCATCCGCGTCGTTGAGCGCGACGACTGCGTGACCCAGGTAGCGCTCCATGAGTTCGTTGACGTCGACGTTGACCCACGACTGGTCGAGGTTCGCCATGTAGGGAATCACGCCGTCAAAAACGGGGGCGGGGAAGGTGACGCCGATCGGAACGCCGATCTTGACGTCGAGCTGGTCGATGACCTCGCGACACACGGTGGCGACGGCCTCGGGCGTGGCGGGATTAGGCGTGGGAATTCGGACCTGCTCGCCAATGTACTCGCCGGTTTCCAGATCAACGAGCGCGCCCTTGACGCCCGATCCGCCGATATCGATGCCGCATGCGACCTGAGTCATGACCCCTCCTCGGGTAAGACAATCTGTTGTCAGCGGGCCCCTGAAGCCCGCCGTACCCGAATTGTATGGGATGTCACGACTAATAGCGAGGCCCGCCTCAGACTGTGAGAGCCTGAAGGCGGGCCTCGAAAGATCACCGTCACGGAAGGGTGAGGATCTCAGCCCCGTCTTCGGTGACGACAACGGTGTGCTCGAACTGGGCAGTACGCGAGCGGTCGGCCGTCACGATGGTCCAGTCGTCGTCCCACTGCTCCCACTCGACCGTCCCCAGGGTCAGCATCGGCTCGATCGTGAAGACCATGCCGGGCTCCATGACCGTATCGTAGGCGGGGGCCGCATCGTAGTGGGGGACGATCAGGCCCGAGTGGAAGGCCTCGCCTACACCGTGTCCCGTGTAGTCGCGGACAACGCCGTAATCGAAGCGCTTCGCATAGGCCTCGATGACGCGACCGATCACGTTTATTTCGCGGCCCGGGCCCACGGCCTTGATGCCGCGCATCATGGCGTTCTTGGTGCGCTCGATGAGCAGGTGAGACTCTTCGTCGACGGTGCCGACCTCGAACATCGCGCACGTGTCGCCGTGGACGCCGTCCTTGTAGGCCGTGATGTCAATGTTGACGATGTCGCCGTCCTCGAGCGGTCGGTCGTCCGGAATGCCGTGGCAGATGACCTCGTTGATCGAGGAACACAGGGACTTGGGAAAGCCCATGTAGCCCAGGCAAGAAGGGTATGCGTCGTGGGCGATCAGATACTCGTGACCGATGCGGTCGAGCTCCTCCGTGGTCACGCCCGGCGCGATGGCGGCACCGACGGCCTCGATGGCACCGGCCGCGATGCGACCTGCCTCGCGGATCTTTGCGATGGTCTCGGGGCTCTTAATGTCCGAGGCGGTGACGCGCTCGGGTCCGTCGTGGAACATGTACTCGGGGCGCTCGATGTGCTCGGGTACGGCGCGCATAGGCGAGACTCGGCCCGGCTTGAGCGTACCGAGGGGCGCACGTCGCGCGAGTGGCGATGCTTCCATGGATCTTCGTCCTCCTACCGGGTGGCGTTAGTCGTTCTTGTAGTTGTCGGGGCCCGGGAAGCTGCGCTCTCGCACGGCATCGACGTAGTCGCTAGCCGCGTCGTGCAGGGCACGACCCAGCTCCCCGAACGTGCGCACGAAGGAAGGCGTCCAGTCCGAGTATCCCGCCATGTCCGACCACACGAGCACCTGGCCGTCGGTATTCGGGCCCGCGCCGATGCCGATCGTGGCGATCGACAGCGTCTGGGTGAGTTCGGTGGCGATCGAGGAAGGCACCATTTCGAAAACGACGGCGAATGCGCCGGCCTTTTCGACGGCCTCGGCGTCGCGACGCAGGGCGTCTGCGCCGTCACCGCGACCCTGCATACGAGGGCCGCCCAGGGTGTTTTCTGACTGGGGCGTGTAACCCAGGTGGGCGCACACGGGGATGCCCGCCGAGACCAGGCCAGCGATGATGTGGGCGCGGCTCTCGCCGCCCTCGAGCTTGACGGCGTGCGCGCCGGCCTTCATGAGGCGCGTGGCGGAGGCAAAGCCGTGCTCGACCGAGTCTTCGTAGGCACCGAAGGGAAGGTCCGCGACGATCATCGCGCGCGAGGTTGAGCGAGCGACGGCCGCTGTGGCTCGCTCCATGTCTTCCAGGGTGACGGGTAGCGTCGAGGAGTGGCCAAGGATCACGTTGCCAAGCGAATCGCCGACGAGGAGCATGTCCACCCCCGCTGCCTCGAGGATCGGCGCGGTGAGCGCATCGTAGGCGGTGAGCATGGTGAGGGGAGTTCCCTCAGCCTTCGCGCGAGCGATGTGCTGGATGCGCACGCGCTTGGCGGAAAAGAGCGCGGGCGTCTGCGACGAGGCCGTGGGCACGTTCTCCGGTTGCGTAATGTGAGACACGGGATTCCTTCGGTGAGCTGTTGGTCGGCGCGAGAGCGCATTCATGTCTTACAGGGTAGCGCGCCCGTGGATCCGGTGAGCTGTGAGGATAGACGAACGGGTAGGATGGTGCGCGGTGCGCGTGATGCGCGCAGTAATGACCCCAGATGGAAAGAAGAAGGAAGCAGGACATGGCTGGCAATGCCCCTGACCTTGATCCTCTTGACGAGGCAGCTGTTAACGCCGTTCGTGAGGCCGGCCTCGCCGATATTGAGGCCGCGAACTCGCTTGATGCGCTGAAGGCTGTTCGCGCCTCGATCCTCGGTGATCAGGCACCGCTCGTGACCGCTAATCGCACGATCGGCTCGCTCGAGCCCGCGCAGCGCGGTCTCGCAGGCAAGAATCTCGGTCAGGCGCGCAAGGCGTTGACCGAGGCGCTCGTGGAACGTCAGGCAGTTCTTGCCGCTGAGCATGAGGCTCGCATGCTCGTCGAGGAGTCCGTCGATGTGACCCTGCCGACCGTGCGCCGCTCGGCTGGTGCTCGTCATCCCCTCGAGACCCTCATGGAAGAGGTCGCTGACTTCTTCGTGGCGATGGGCTGGGATATTGCCGAGGGCCCCGAGATCGAGCACGAGTGGTTTAACTTCGACTCCCTCAACTTCGACATCGATCACCCGGCGCGCCAGATGCAGGACACGCTCTACATTGACGGCCGCAGCGTCGGCGCGCAGACCGAGGATGGTGCTCACCTTGTAATGCGCACGCACACCTCCCCGGTCCAGTCGCACGCCATGCTCTCTCGCGGTGTTCCCCTCTACGTGGCCTGTCCCGGTAAGGTGTTCCGCTCCGACGCGCTCGATGCGACCCACACCCCGGTTTTCCACCAGGTGGAGGGCCTCGCCGTCGATAAGGGACTGACGATGGCTCACCTCAAGGGCGTTCTCGACCACTTCGCCAAGGCCATGTTCGGCCCCGAGGCGAAGACTCGTCTGCGTCCCTCGTACTTTCCCTTCACCGAACCCAGTGCCGAAATGGATCTGTGGTTCCCTCAGAAGAAGGGTGGCCCCGGCTGGATTGAGTGGGGCGGCTGCGGCATGGTCAACCCGAACGTGCTGCGCGCCAACGGCGTCGACCCTGAGGTCTACTCGGGTTTTGCTTTCGGTATGGGTATCGAGCGCACGCTGATGCTGCGTCACGGCATCGCCGATATGCATGACATCGTTGAGGGAGACGTGCGCTTCTCCCAGCAGTTCGGAGTGAATGGAAGGGGTAACTGACATGCCTATGGTCCCGCTGAGCTGGCTGGCCGATCACGTTGACGTCGCCGAAGGAACCGACGCCGAGGCTCTTGCTGCCGCCCTCGTGAAGGTCGGCCTCGAAGAGGAAGAGATTCACCCGGCGCGCGTCACCGGTCCCCTCGTCGTGGGTCGTGTTCTGACCCGTGTGGAAGAGACCGCATCGAACGGCAAGATTGTCAACTACTGCCGCGTGGATGTGGGGGAGCACAACGATGCTCCCGGCACCGGAAAAGAGCCCTCCGATCTGCCGAGCCGCGGCATCATCTGTGGTGCCCACAACTTCGACGTCGACGACCTCGTCGTCGTCTCTCTGCCTGGCGCGATCCTGCCAGGAGACTTCCAGATCGCCGCTCGTAAGACCTATGGTCACGTCTCCGACGGCATGATCTGCTCCGCGCGCGAGCTCGGCCTGGGCGAGGACCACGACGGCATCATCGTGCTGCCGAAGTACTTCCCGGACCGCGAGATCCCCGCCGTCGGCACCGACATCGTGTCCTGGCTCGGCCTGGGCGAAGAGGTCCTTGAGATCAACGTGACCCCGGATCGTGGGTATTGCTTCTCCATGCGGGGTATCGCTCGTGAGTACTCGCACTCCACCGGCGCGTCCTTCCGCGACCCCGGCCTACCCGGCGTGATCGCGAGCGAGCCTGCGGTCGCGAACGGTTGCGGCTTCCCGGTCGTGTTCTCCGACGACGCCCCGATTCGTGGCCGCTCTGGTGTGGACCGCTTCGTCGCACGCGTTGTGCGCGGGACGAACCCTTCCGCCCCGACACCGCGCTGGATGGTCGAGCGTCTCGAGGCCGCCGGAATGCGGTCGCTCTCCTTGGCCGTCGACATCACGAACTACGTCATGCTCGACCTTGGCCAGCCGATGCACGCCTACGATCTGGGCGACCTGGCCGCTCCGATCGTCGTGCGCCGCGCCCGCGCTGGGGAAACGCTGGTGACCCTCGACGAGGAAAAGCGCGAGCTTGACACCCAGGATCTGCTGATCACTGACTCGCCCGAGGGCGAGGGCTCTCGTATCATCGGCATCGCCGGTGTCATGGGCGGGGCCTACTCCGAGGTCGGCGAGGGCACGAGCGACGTCCTCTTCGAGGCCGCACACTTTGATTCGGTGTCGGTGGCCCGTAGCTCGCGCCGCCACAAGCTGCATTCTGAGGCTGCGAAGCGCTTCGAGCGCGGCACGGATCCGCAGCTTCCCGCGGTGGCTGCCCAGCGTGCCGTCGAGCTGCTCGTCCAGTACGGCGGCGGCACGGCCGACGAGGGCGTGACGGACGTGGACGAGCGTGGAGAGGACGTCGTCATCTCGCTTCCCGTCGGTGAAGCGCAGCGCCTGACCGGCGTGGCGCATACCCCCGAGCGCATCGCCGAGCTGCTGCACATGGTCGGGTGCGTCGTGGACGGCCCCGACAACGGCGTGTTCACGGTTACCGCTCCCTCGTGGCGTCCCGATTTGACACTGCCGGCTGACCTGGTCGAGGAAGTCGCTCGCCTTGACGGCTACGACAACATTCCCGTTATCATGCCCACCGCCCCGGCAGGCCACGGTCTGACGACCGCGCAGAAGGCTCGCCGTCTGTCGGCAGCGGCGCTCGCTGACGGGGGACTGGTCGAGGTCGAGTCCTACCCGTTCGTGTCCGATACCTGGGATCGTCAGGGCATTCCCGTCGACGATCCGCGCCGCGAGGCGCTGCGCCTGCGTAATCCCATGGCGGATGACGCACCGTGGTTGCGCACGACGATCCTTGACACCCTTCTGGATATCGCTGGCCGTAACGTCTCGCGATCCAATGCGGATGTAGCGATTTTCGAAGTCGCTAAGGTTGCTCGTCCAGCGGGAACTGTCCCGGCAGACCTGCCCGGTGCCGACGAACGGCCTTCCGATGAGGTGCTTGCGGCGCTCGAAGCCGGTATCCCGGCGCAGCCCTGGCACATTGGCGGCGTCCTGACCGGCCAGGCCGTTCCGGCCGGCGTCCTGGCGAATGCTCGGGCGTTCGATTGGGCGGACGCTCTTGAGTATGTGCGTCGCGTCGCTTCAGGCCTTGGCGTACGCGTCGAGGTGACGCGCGCGTGGATGGACGAGGTGCCCGCGCACAAGGGCGCTCCGATGCCTGCTCCGGCGACGGATCCCGCTGCCGTTGCGCCATTCCACCCCGGTCGCGTGGCCCGCGTCTTCGTGCGTGCCGGCCGAGACCTCGTGGACGTCGCGCTCGCCGGCGAGCTGTCGCCTGCAGCCTGCCGTTCCTTCGGTCTTCCCGCGCGTTCGTGCGCATTCGAGATCGACATGGATGCTCTGATTTCCCAGATGAGTGCTGCTCCCATTCAGGTCAAGGGAGTCTCGACGTTCCCGCTGGCAAAGGAAGACATCGCACTGGTTGTGCCCTCCGATATCCCGGCTTCGCGCGTCGAGCAAATCGTGCGTCAGGGTGCGGGTCAGCTTGCTGAGTCCGTGACGCTCTTCGACATCTACGAAGGTGATCAGGTGCCCGAGGGCCACCGTTCTCTTGCATTTGCGCTGCGACTGCGCGCGGCAGACCACACGCTGACCGCGAAGGAGTCGTCGCAGGTTCGCGAGCAGGTCGTCGCGAAGGCAGCAAAAGTTCTGGGAGCGTCGCTGCGCGCCTAGTGTCCGCGGAGCGACTGGCCGGTCGAATCAGCGGTGTGGCACCCCACTCATTTGGGGCGTTGTGCCCATCGATTCGACCGGTCTTCGCTTTACGATGGGTACATGCACATCCTTGTTACTGCAGCATCAAAGCACGGGGCGACGGATGAGGTCGCCGACGCCATTGCGAAGCGCCTCGAAGCGAAGGGGTTCACCGTTGATCGAGCCGCGCCCGCTGACGTGACCACGGTTGAACGTTACGACGCTGTGGTTGTTGGCTCCGCCATCTACATCCTCCAGTGGATGCCCGAGGCCCACGACTTTATGGAGCGCTTCAAGGATGAGCTGCGCGCCAAGCAGGTCTGGGCTTTCTCGGTCGGCATGAACGGGGTTCCGAAGCATTCCGAGCAGGATGGCAGCCGAGTCGGCCCGCTGCTCACCCACGTTAACTGCCGTGAGCTGCGTACATTCCCTGGACGCTACAAGCCGACGCTCATGTCGCTGCGTGAGCGTTCGGTCGCGCGCCTCGCCGGCGTGGTTGAGGGCGATTTCCGTGACTGGGATGTGATTGACGAGTGGGCTGACCACATCGCGTCTGAGCTGGCGGCCTGACAGTTCTGATAGTAAGCGGGGGAGGTACGTCCCTCACCCGCTTGCTCATTTATATGCATTGATGCGTATAATCATGCATATGAGTGCAGCATCCGCCTTTCCGAGCACGAAGAGTGCACGCCACGAAATGATCCGAGACCTCCTCGCATCCGAATCCATCGGCAGTCAAGAGGGCCTACGCGCCCGGCTGGCCGAGCGGGGTGTTGACGTCACCCAGACGACTCTGTCTCGCGACCTGATGGACCTGCGGGCTACGAAGATCCGCGACGCCTCCGGCGCGCTCATCTACACGGTGCCCGACCACGATGGCGGTCTCACCCACGATGCCGAAGCTGCCAACGTTCGCCTCGCGCGCTGGTGTCAGCTCCTCCTCGTCACTTCCGTGAAGGTGGGAAGCCAGCTGGTCCTGCGCACTCAGGTCGGGGCCGCGAATCTCCTGGCCTCATCGATCGATGCGGTGCGGCGCGACGAGATTGCCGGAACAATCGCCGGCGACGACACGATCCTCGTGATCTGTCGCAGCGAACAAGGTGCGGCCAGCGTCGAACGATCGCTGCTGGCCCTCGCCGAGCCGGGCGCACTCCCCGAAAACTAGCCCCGGCCTCGTTCTCCCGAGTCCGCCCGGGCACCACGAACCCAACAACTGGAAGGAACCCACATGTCGAGTAAAGACCGCGTCGTCCTGGCGTACTCAGGCGGTCTGGACACCTCTGTCGCAATCGGATGGATCGGCGAGCAGACCGGCCGTGAGGTCGTCGCCGTCGCCGTTGATGTCGGCCAGGGCGGAGAGGACCTGGAGGTCATTCGCCAGCGCGCTCTCGACTGTGGGGCCGTCGAGGCGTACGTCGCAGACGCTCGTGACGAGTTCGCTGAAGAATACTGCATGCCCGCGCTCAAGGCGAACGCTCTGTACGAAGGTAAGTACCCGCTGGTTTCAGCTCTGTCGCGTCCCGTCATCACGAAGCACCTGGTGAAGGCTGCCCGCGAGTTCGGTGCGACGACCGTCGCCCACGGCTGCACCGGTAAGGGCAACGATCAGGTCCGTTTCGAGGTCTCGATTACCTCGATGGCTCCCGATATGGATTGCATCTCCCCGGTTCGTGATCTCGCCCTGACGCGAGATGTCGCTATCGATTACGCCGAGAAGCACAGCCTGCCGATCGAAACGACCAAGCACAACCCCTTCTCGATCGACCAGAACGTGTGGGGCCGCGCCATTGAGACGGGCTTCCTGGAAGACCTGTGGAACGCTCCCACCAAGGATGTCTACAACTACACCGATGACCCGACCTACCCGCCGCTGCCCGACGAGGTAGTCATCACCTTCGACAAGGGCATCCCGGTCGCCATTGATGGCCGTGCGGTCACCCCGCTCGAGGCCATCCAGGAGATGAACCGCCGCGCGGGCGCGCAGGGCATCGGCCGTATCGACATGGTCGAGGATCGCCTCGTTGGTATCAAATCCCGCGAAATCTACGAGGCCCCCGGAGCTGTAGCGCTCATCGAAGCTCACCAGGCGCTTGAGTCGGTAACGCTGGAGCGCATGCAGCGCCGCTACAAGCGTCAGCTGGAGCAGACCTGGGGTGAGCTCGTGTACGAGGCGCAGTGGTACTCGCCGCTCAAGAAGTCGATGGATGCCTTCATTGAGCACACGCAGGAGTACGTCTCCGGCGACATCCGTATGGTCCTGCACGGTGGTCGCGCGACAGTCAACGGTCGTCGCTCTGAGTCCTCCCTGTACGACTTCAACCTGGCGACTTACGAAACCGGCGATACCTTCGATCAGTCCTCTTCTCGTGGCTTCATCGACATCTACGGTCTGCAGTCGAAGCTTGCGGCTGCCCGCGACGTGCGTTTTGGCCAGAACGTGGGGTACTGAACGATCAGTTGAGGGCGTTCTCACAGAGAATGTCTCAGTTGGGTTTCAAGAGGCGGGAGCGCTTCGAATGGCGCTCCCGCCTCGCTTACTGTTTCGTGTATGACGTATGAGGCGAGCGCCGTTAGCGATGCCGTGGGGTCCGATCGCGATGATGCCCTGCGCGCGCGCATGATGCGCTACACGGTTGCAGCGATGTTCTTTGTTGGCTTTGCCGGCAAAGGCGTCCGCGGCATCTTCGGTGAGATCGGTTCCCTCGTTCCGATGCTGATTTTGCTTGTGTCGTTTGTGGTGCTTTTCCGCACCTCGGGGCGCTCGCTCCTACTGCGTCGCTTCCCGACGACGACATGCATGTTCGTCGCCTGGTGCGCCCTTACCTGTGTGTGGTCGGTGGCCCCCCTCCAAAGCGCACAGTACGCGGTCGTATCCTCTGCCCTCACCTTCGTTTCGATTGCGGTAGCCGTCGCGCTGCCGCTCACTGAGCTCGTCGGAGCGTTGATCCTGTCCTTCCAATGGATCATCGGATCGTCGTTTGCGCTCGAGGCCCTCGTCGCCTTCTTCGGTCGTGGCCCGCTTGCCCCGCCCATCCTGTGGGGCAGGGGGCTTCTGCCGGCGTCCTATTACTGGGTGCACGGCCTTCTTCTCGAGGGCGGGCCCATCCAGGGTTTTCCTGGCAACAGGAATCCTCTCGCTTTCATCGCCTTGCTGCTGGCGGTCTGCCTGATTCTTCGATACATGCAGACGAAGCGGGATCGCCTCGTAACGCTATTCTGGCTCGGCGCGTGCGGTGCCGTGCTGGTCCTGACGCAGTCAGCAACGGTCGCTCTGTCTACGGTCGGCTGCCTTGTGGTGATCGCAGGTCTCGTCGTGCAGCGGCGCGTCCCGGAACGTCTGCGACTGCGCGTCGTGGGTGGGTTTGCGGGCTTTGGCGTTCTCACCGCCATCGCGGCCTTCTTTTGCCGCCATGCGATCGCCGATGCTTTTGGCCGCAGCCCCGATATGAGTGGACGCTCCGTGATCTGGCACGCCGTGGCGCCGCTCATCGTGCAGCGTCCGATTGGAGGCTGGGGTTGGTTTATTGGTTGGCCGACGTGGATGGAACCTTTTGCGTCACTCGTGATTCGTCCCGACGGGACGCCGACTAATCAGGCGCACAACGTGTACGTCGAAGCCGCGTTGACGACCGGTTTCGTGGGCGCAGGCCTCGTCACGATTGCGATCGTTTGGACACTGTATCGCGTCGTGAAGGTGGCGGTCGCCCACATTGACGACAACCTGTGGGACGTGATCCCCGCCGTCATCATGATTGCGATGTTCATCCAGTCTTTCACCGAGTCGCGCTTGCTGTTCGAAGGCAACTGGATGCTCTTCGTCATGATCGCGACGTGGGTGAAGGTACGAGGCGAAGTGCCTGTTGTGTGGCCTTCGGCGGCTCGCCAGCATCTCGAATATTCTTGAGACATACGAAGATCATCACTGTCACCGAGCCAGGAGGAAACTCATGTCGCAGTCCGAAACGCACGTCTCCCTATGGGGTGGCCGCTTTTCCGGCGGGCCTTCGCAGGCTCTGGCGGCGCTGAGCGTGTCGACGCACTTCGACTTCCGCCTGGCCCACGTAGACATCGCCGGATCGCACGCGCACGCTGATGAGTTGCATCGTGTCGGCCTGTTGACCGATCAGGAATGCGCCGACATGCACGAAGCGTTGGATCGCCTCGACGCTGACGTTGCATCGGGTGCGTTCGCCCCGTCCATCGACGATGAGGACGTGCACACCGCGCTGGAGCGTGGCCTCATCGACCGAGCCGGCGCGACGCTTGGCGGCAAGCTGCGTGCCGGCCGCTCGCGCAACGACCAGATCGCCACCCTCATCCGCGTGTATCTGCGCGAGGAAGCCCGACACCTGGCTGGTCGAGTCCTCGACATCGCCCAGGCTCTGGTCGGGCAGGCGGTGCGCGCTGGCGACGCGGTGATGCCGGGCCGTACGCACATGCAGCACGCTCAGCCCGTGCTCGTCGCCCACCACCTGTTGGCACACGTGTGGCCGCTGCTGCGCGACGTCGCCCGTCTTCGTGACTGGGACAAGCGAGCGGCGATCTCCCCGTACGGATCCGGTGCCCTGGCCGGTAATACGCTCGGCATGGATCCGCGCCGCATCGCGGCCGCTCTCGGCTTTACCGATTCCGTCGAAAACTCGATCGACGGCACGGCTGCGCGTGACGTCGTCGCTGAGTTTGCTTTCGTGTGTGCTCAGATCGGCATCGATGTTTCGCGTCTGTCGGAGGAGATCGTCATTTGGAACACGAAGGAGTTCGGCTATGTCACGCTGGACGACTCGTACTCCACGGGATCGTCGATCATGCCTCAGAAGAAGAACCCGGACGTCGCGGAGCTCGCCCGTGGAAAGGCCGGCCGGCTCATCGGTGACCTGACCGGTCTGCTCGCCGTTCTCAAGGGTATTCCGCTTGCCTACGACCGTGATCTGCAGGAGGACAAGGAGCCTGTCTTCGACCAGATCGATACCCTCGATGTTCTGTGTCCCGCGGTCGCCGGCATGGTCGACACGATGACGATTCACCTCGATCGCCTCGAGGAGCTGGCTCCCCAGGGATTCTCGCTCGCAACCGATATTGCCGAATGGCTCGTGAAGCAGGGCGTTCCCTTCCGCGACGCGCACGAGATTTCGGGTGCGTGCGTGCGTATTGCCGAGGCCAGGGGAGTGGAGCTCGCAGATCTGACCGATGAAGAGCTCGCCCAGGCGTCGTCCTGCCTGACCCCCGACGTGCGCCGCGTGCTCACCGTCGATGGATCGGTGTGTGCACGACGCGGTCGCGGCGGCACCGCACCGGAGCGCGTCTGTGAGCAGATCGCCGAGGCTGAGGCAGGCCTCGCCGACGCGCGCGCATGGGCTGCAACGGCACTGCGTTAACGCCCACACGCGCAAGCCGATACACTGAGACCGTAACGACCCGTCGAATCCGCAAGGAAGGATAATTTTCGTGACAGACATCCTGGATGAACTGCAGTGGCGTGGGCTGCTCGCGCAGCACACCGACCTCGAGGCGCTCCGTGAGCACCTGAATGCCGGACCTGTCACCTTCTATTGCGGCTATGACCCGACGGCACCGTCGCTGCATCATGGACACCTCGTGCAGCTGATCGTCATGCGTCACCTGCAGCTTGCCGGGCACCGCCCGCTTGCTCTTGTAGGCGGCGCGACGGGGCAGATCGGCGACCCGCGTCAGAGCGGCGAGCGCCAGCTCCAGTCCACCGATGTCGTCAAGGGCTGGGCGGATCGCCTGCATTCGCAGATTTCGAAGTTCCTCGATTTCGAGGGACCCGCGGCTGCAACGATGGTGAACAACCTGGACTGGACCCAGGAGATGAGCGCGATCGATCTGCTGCGCACGATCGGCAAGTACTTCCGTGTGGGCACGATGCTGAACAAGGACATCGTCGCTCGTCGTATCGCGTCGGACGAGGGCATCTCCTACACGGAGTTCTCTTACCAGGTCCTCCAGGCCAACGACTTCCTTGAGCTCTACCGTCGTAACGGCTGCACGCTTGAGACCGGCGGTAATGACCAGTGGGGCAACATGGTGGGCGGTGTCGACCTTATTCGTAAAGTCGAGGGCGTCGACACCCACGTCATGACCACGCCGATCATCACCAAGGCTGATGGCACGAAGTTCGGCAAGTCCGAGGGTGGGGCCATCTGGCTCGACCCGGAGATGATGACTCCCTACGCCTTCTACCAGTTCTGGCTGCAGGTCGCTGACGATGATGTCGTGCGCTTCCTCAAGATCTTCACCTTCAAGTCGCGTGAAGAGATCGAGGCTCTTGCCGTCGAGGTTGCGCAGCGCCCGCATCAGCGGGCCGCGCAGAAGGCGCTGGCGGCTTCGGTCACCGAGCTTGTTCACGGCGCCGACCAGCTCCAGCGTGTGCTCGCCGCAACCGACGCGCTCTGGGGCGGTGGCGATATTCGTGATCTCGACGAGGCGACCTTGGCCGCTGCGACCGCAGGTCTGCCGCGCGCGTCCCTCTCCATCGGCGAGTCGACCGTGGCGGACGCTCTCGTCGCGCTTGGTTTCGAAAAGGGCAAGACCGCTGCCCGCCGCACCATCTCCTCGGGTGGTGCCTCCATCAACAACGTCAAGGTCGAGGATCCCGAGGCAGTTCTGGGCCACGATGACGTTCTCGCTGGTGGACTGGCTCTCATTCGTAAGGGTCGTAAGAACCTTGCGGTGCTTGAGTTGAGCTAATCCTTCTACAAGAGAGGGCGTTCGATGAAGGTCGGGCGCCCTCTTTTCGTTGTGTTTGTTGGGTTTGTGTTGTGTGTGGTGGGGGTCACGGTGTTTTGGTTTGACTTTGGGTGTGGGGGTGGGTAGATTATTCACCTGTCGCCGCGAGCTTGTTTGTGGGTTTGTGGTGGTGGTTCACTGCTCTGGTGGCTGGGTTTTGGCTTGGTTTTCTGGGGTGTGTGGGTGTTGTTTGTGAACTCGATAGTGTGTTTGTTTGTTTTTTATGCCTGTTTTTTGTTTTTGAGTGTTTTTGGTTGGGATTGCTGGCTGGCTTTGTTTGGTTGGTTGGTTTTTCTGGGCTTTAACGTTTTTGTTTTTGTTCGGAGAGTTTGATCCTGGCTCAGGACGAACGCTGGCGGCGTGCTTAACACATGCA
>ERZ773062.553-NODE-553-length-18806-cov-15.951789_pt1 | contig 18806 bp, 20 predicted proteins | sample MGYA00580626_ERZ773062 | MGnify/ENA primary metagenome ERZ773062 (study PRJEB29015, sample SAMEA2738003) | human oral metagenome | biome: human oral; feature: human-associated habitat; material: dental | place: China | collected 2058 ...
CACAACCAGTAACTTTTACTCCCCATCTCTTAGCTTCCATTTTTACAGTTTCCATAATTCTGTAAATAGGGTTTTTAGTGTAGTCCTTGATGTTCATTGTTACTTGAACAAATCCTTTATCTAAAATTTCAGCTGGTCCAGCTTGGATGAATCTAAATCCTCCACTTGAGAATCTGATAGCTTTAGCTATTTCTTTTGGTACTTCCATATCTGTTGTAGCTAAGTTGATATTGAAAGCTATTAAAGGCATTCTACAACCAATAGCTGTAACTCCTGCAGTAGGGTGAGGAGCTCTTTCTCCAAAATCTGGTGCCCATTCAGGTTGTTTTAATTTTTCTGCCATTCCTTCATATTCACCTTTTCTTATATCAGGTAGAGATACTCTGTTTGGAGCAGTTGCTGTACTTTCATATAAGAAAACAGGTAATTGGAATTGTTCCCAAACTGCTTTAGCCACTTCTTTTGAAATTTCATTACATTCTTCAGTAGTCATTTCTTGAATTGGTAAGAAAGGTACAACGTCTGTTGCTCCCATTCTTTTGTGTTCACCTTTATGAACATTCATATCTATTTCCTTAGTTGCAATTCCTATTGATTCAATAACAGCTTTTTTAACTTCTTCAGGATCTCCTAATACTGTAACAACTGTTCTGTTGTAATTTGCATCTGGTTCAACACCTAGAAGTTTAACTTTAGGATTATTTTTATAAGGTGCTACGATTCTTTCAATCTTTTCTAAATCCTTACCTTCACTATAATTTGGAATACATTCTACTATTTTTGCCATTTTTTCCTCCTTAGAAATCTTATATAATTTTTAATTTTTAAAGTCATTTTAAAAATAACCTTTACTCATTATTATGATATAACAAAGTTAAAATAAAATCAAGTAGATATTTAAAATTTTCTAATAAAATTTAAAAGTGAAATTAGAATTTCACTTTTAACTATAATCTATCAGTTTTTTTATATAGACTTTTAGAAAAAATTTCTCTTTTATGAAAATTAAAAAATATTTGATATAATAAGTAAATAGATGTATTATAAAAAAGTAAAATTAGATTAGAAAGTGATGATTATATGAAAAAAATTTTTTTAATGTTATTTTTAATTTTTAGTTTTAATATTTTTGCACATCCACATGTTTTTTTTGAAACCGCTTTGACTCTTAAGACAGATAATAAAAAAATGGAAGGTGTAGAGATACAATTAATTTTAGATGAGTTAAATACAAAGTTAAATAGAAAAATTTTAAAGCCTGACAAGGATATGAATGTTGAAAAAGGAAATATTGTTTTTCTAAAACATCTATATAAACATATTAGGATTAAATATAATAACAAGACTTATAAGGAAAACGATATAATTTTTGAACAGGCAAAATTGGAAGATGATAGTTTAGAAATTTATTTCTTTGTTCCTATTGATGAAAAAATAGAAAAGAACTCTAAATTAACAATAGCTTTATATGACACAAAATATTACTATAATTATGATTATGATTTATCTTCTTTGAGAGCAGATAAAAGTGATTTAAAGGCAAAAGTGAAATTTTTTACAAATAATAAAATTAAATTTTATTTTAATTTAGTAAGTCCAGATGAATATGAGGTGACATTTGAATGAAAGATATTATAGGAACAATACTTAAAGTAGTTGGAGTTTTTTTACTAGCTTTTTTTGGAACAGTTATTATGTTTAAATTGATTTTAATGATAAAATCATAAATTTTATTTTTAGAATAGAGGTATATTTTAGATGAAAAAAATTGTTAAATATTTAGTTGGAATAATTGCTATAGTATTAGTTTATTTATTGATTTCAAATTTTAATTTAATTATGTATAAAATAGCAATATACCAACAAGAAATAGTTGAAAGAATAAGTGAATTAACAGAAAATGAAAATAATAAAGTTGTATATACAATATTATTTTTTACATTTTTATATGGAATAGTCCATTCTTTAGGACCAGGTCATGGGAAAACTTTAGTTTTAACATATTCAGTAAAAGAAAAATTAAATTTTCCTAAATTGCTTTTAGTATCATCTTTAATAGCATATTTACAAGGTTTATCAGCCTATTTATTAGTGAAGTTTATTATAAATTTATCAGATAAAGCTTCAATGCTATTATTCTATGATTTAGACAATAGAACGAGATTGATAGCATCAATTTTAATTATCTTAATTGGTTTATACAACATTTATTCTATTTTAAGAAATAAAAGTTGTGAACATTGCCATGAAACTAAAGTGAAAAATATTTTAGGTTTTTCTATTGTTTTAGGACTTTGTCCTTGCCCTGGAGTAATGACAGTACTTTTATTTTTAGAAAGTTTTGGACTTAGTGAAAATTTATTTCTATTCACTTTATCTATGTCAACAGGGATATTTTTAGTAATATTATTTTTTGGAATTTTGGCTAATACTTTTAAAAAGACTTTGGTTGAAGATGAAAATTTCAAATTACATAAAATTTTAACTTTAGTAGGAGCTGGACTTATGATCCTATTTGGTATATTTCAAATATTAATTTTGGGGGAATAAGTAAAGGAGAAATAAAATGTATCTAATAATAGAAAATATACAAGAACAATTTGAATTATACTTCAATCATGAAAAAAATATAGAACTTATTAAAAAATGGGCAATAAGATATATTGGATATGGAGAAGATCTATGCTTTTTATCAGATGAAAAGTATATAGTTAAATGGTTAGAAATTTTTAAGAATATTTCAGATGAAATAAAAGATACTGATATGAGAAAATTATATAATGAATTTTTAGAAGATTTAAAAAAAATAAATATTGAATATGATAAAAATGTTGATGAATTAACTAAAAAATATAAGGAAGAAAATTTAGAAATATATAATTATAAAGGAGTAACATTAGGAGATAATATAAAAAAAATTTATCCTCTCATGAAAAATTATCACACAGAATATTCTGAACATGGTATAGAAGAAGAGTATAGTTTGATAACAAAAATAGAAAATTCATATATTTTTACAGATATATATTCAAGAAAAGTAGTAAAAATAGAAATTTATGATGAGAGTTATTCACTAGGGGAATTTAAAATTGGAAGTGAAATTACTACAGAATTATGTGATAAATATGAACTCTTAGATTTAGATGATGTAGATACTGGAGAAATATGTTATTTTCCTCAAAAGAACTATATGCATGCAGTAATTTATGTAAATCCTGAAGATGATGTATCAAAAATTACTAAAATAGCCTTTTCTATAAATGGAGAAAATCCTTCTAAAAATAATGTAAAAGATATTTTAAAAGCTAAAAAAATAGAGGATATTTACTATTCTTTATATAATTTTGGAAAAATAGAAATAGATATAAAAAATAAAGAGATTATTGGTAGACTAGAAGGTAATACATTTATATTTGATTTGTTTAATGGTAATTTAATAAATATAAAATTTAAAGAGTAGAAGGATAAAATAAAAAGAAGGTGTTAAAGTTATGAAAAAATTATTTTTATGCTCGTATTTTGCAGGAGTAAAAGATATATTTAAGGATTTTATGAATAATGATACTGAAAGAAAGAAAGTATTATTTATTCCAACTGCCAACATAGATGAGGAAACTAAATTTTTAATTGATGAGACAAAAGAAGTATTTAAAAGTCTAGGAATGGAAGTAGAAGATTTAGAAATTTCAAAATTAGATGAAAAAACTATTAAAAATAAGATAGAAAAAACTAATTATTTATATATTGGTGGTGGAAATACATTCTATTTACTACAAGAATTAAAAAGAAAAAATTTAATTGATTTTATAAAAAATAGAGTTAATTCTGGAATGATATATATTGGAGAATCAGCAGGTGCAATAATTACTTCCAAAGATATAGAATATTCTAATTTAATGGATGATGTAACTATTGCAAAAGACTTAAAAGAATATTCAGGATTAAATTTAGTTGATTTCTATATGGTTCCTCACTTAAATGAATTTCCTTTTGAAGAAATTTCAAAACAAATAGTTAAAAAATATAAGGAAAAATTAAATATTATTGCTATAAATAATAGTCAGGCTATTATTGTAAAAGATGGAAAATTTGAAATTAAATAAGTTATATCCTAAATAGCTATATGAATTGCTAAGAACACACTCTTTTTACTTTGTGATGGATCTTTTTCTCATATTATAATTAATAAAATTTTTTAATGAAAGGAGTTTTTAATATGTTAGAAACAAGAAAAGTTGGAATTGTTGGAGTTGGACATGTTGGAAGTCATTGTGCTTTATCTATGTTATTACAAGGTGTATGTGATGAAATGGTTTTAATGGATATTATTCCAGAAAAGGCAAAGGCTCATGCCATAGATTGTATGGATACTATAAGTTTTCTTCCACATAGAGCTATTATTCGTGATGGTGGTATTCAAGAACTTTCTAAGATGGATGTAATTGTAATCAGTGTTGGAAGTTTAACAAAAAATGAGCAAAGACTGGAGGAATTAAAAGGTTCGTTAGAAGCTATAAAGAGTTTTGTTCCTGATGTTGTAAAAGCAGGATTCAATGGAATTTTTGTTACAATAACTAATCCAGTTGATATAGTAACTTATTTTGTAAGAGAGCTTTCAGGCTTCCCTAAAAACAGAGTTATTGGAACAGGAACAGGCTTAGATAGTGCAAGACTTAAGAGAATTTTAAGTGAAGTTACAAATATTGATAGTCAAGTTATTCAAGCATATATGTTAGGAGAACATGGGGATACACAAGTTGCAAACTTTTCAAGTGCTACAATACAAGGAGTTCCATTTTTAGATTATATGAAAAGTCATCCAGAACAATTTAAAGGAGTAGAACTTTCTGTATTAGAAAAACAAGTAGTTAGAACAGCTTGGGATATTATTGCTGGAAAAAATTGTACAGAGTTTGGCATAGGTTGTACATGTTCTAACTTAGTAAAAGCAATATTCCATAACGAAAGAAGAGTTTTACCTTGTAGTGCCTATTTAGATGGAGAGTATGGATATTCAGGTTTCTATACAGGAGTTCCAGCTATTATTGGAAGTAATGGAATAGAAGAAATACTAGAACTTCCTTTAGATGAAAGAGAAAGAAAAGGCTTTGAAGATGCTTGTGCTGTAATGAAAAAATATATTGAAATTGGAAAATCTTATAAAATAGTATAAATATCTATGGAGGATACAATGCAGAACAAGGAAAGTAATATAAGATTATTGTTATTAGGTAGGGCAGTATCTTTATTTGGTAGTACAGTATATTTAATAGTTTTACCATTGTATATACTAAATCTTACTAATAATCTAAAAACAACAGGTATTTTCTTTGCAGCAGTTAATCTTCCAACAACTATTATTTCTATTTTTATTGGAACAATAATTGAAAAATTTAATAAAAAAAATATTATTTTGATATGTGATTTTCTAACTTCAATGTTATACTTTATTCTATTCTTATATTTTAAAAATTTTAGTTCTTTAACTTTTTTATTTTTAATTTCATTACTTATTAATATTATTTCAAAATTTTTTGAGATAGCTTCTAAGGTATTATTTTCAGAAATTAATACTGCTGAAACACTTGAAAAATATAATGGTTTACAAAGTTTTATAGAAAATACTATTATGATTATTGGACCAGTTATAGGAACTTATTTATTTGCTACATTTGATTTTAATCTAATTTTGATGCTAGTTTCTTTAGGATATTTTTTATCTTTTTTACAAGAATTATTTATAAAATATAAAAAAAATCTTAATATATCAAGAGGAGAATCAAGTTTCTTTAGAGATTTTAAAGAAGGAATAAGTTATATAAGAAGTAATAAAATTATTTTAAATTTCTTTGTATTAGTAATGTTTTTAAATTTTTTTATAGCAAATAGTGATGAGATAATTAATCCTGGAATTTTAATTAAAAAATATGAAATATCAGAAAAATTATTTGGATTTTCAGCTACTTCATATGGAGTAGGAAGTGTGTTTGCAGGAATTTTTATTTATTATAATAAGAAATTTAGATTTCTTCAGAAATTAAAATTATTGTTTATATTAAATAGTTTACTGATGTGTTTATTAGGCTTCTTATCCATAGTATTGTTTAAATATAACCATTATATATATTTTGTGATATTTATATTTTTTCAATTTTTAATCGGAATGATAACTACCTTTGTAAATGTCCCATTAATATCCTCATTTCAAAAGAATGTAGAGATTGAATATCAAAGCCGCTTTTTCTCATTATTATCATTCTTTTCAGGTGGATTGATTCCTTTGGGAGTTTTATATGCAGGCTATCTATCCTCATATATTGGTGCAGATATCACTTATATAATTAATAATATGGCTATTATAGTTATAGTGTTTTTAGTTTTTAGAAAAAATAAAAAATATCTATAAAATATAAAAATTTGATAGTAAAAATTTTATTACATTCCTAATATTTGAAATAATAAGAAAAAAAATTTTATGATTTTTAAGAAATTTTTTAATAAAAAATCTATATATATCAATATAATTTGATGGGATAATAAAATTAAAAAAAATACTTTAAAAAAAATTTTATTAAAAAATCAAAAAAGTTGTTGACAAAATAATTAAATAATGTTATATTTATCTTGTATCGTTTCCTTAATTATAGTTTAATTTCTACAAAAAAGCCCGAACTTGCAAAAAGTTGAGGGCTTTTTTGTTGCAGAAGGGTATTTTTGTTGATAATTTGTTGATAGTAAAAATCAATAAAGTAAAAATCTTAAGGAAACTTAGTGCTTTATTTCAACCTTGACTTTTTTTATATAAAGATATAATATATACAATATAAAGACAGTAAAGGAGGTTGTAAAAATGTCAATGAAATTAGTAAATATAAGAATGGATGAAGATTTGAAAAAAGAGATGGAAATTGTTTGTAATGATTTAGGAATTAATATAACAACCGCATTTACTATATTTGCAAAAAAATTAACAAGAGAAAAAAGAATTCCTTTTAGTGTTTCAATAGATCCATTTTACTCAAACGAAAATATAAAAGCTTTAGAAAATTCAATTAATGAAGTAAAAGATGGTAAAGTTATTATGAAGACTATTGAAGAATTGGAGGCTATGGAATAATGAAAATTATTTTTTCTATTCAAGCCTGGGAAGAATATTTATATTTTCAAACTCAAGATAAGAAAACATTGAAGAAAATAAATGAACTTATAAAAGATATTGAAAGAAATGGAGCATTGAATGGAATAGGTAAACCTGAAAAACTAACCAATAATTTAACAGGATTGTATAGTAGGAGAATCAATGACAAAGATAGATTAGTCTATAAAATAGAGGATGATTATATAGTTATCCTACAGTGTAAAGGACATTATAGTGATAATTAGTTATCAATATTACTGTGCTATTTGTTTTTCCTAATTCTTCTCAATCGCTATATTTCAAAATATTTCCCAGCTTTATAATTTTCAACAACTTTTATTTCACCTAATTCTTCAATTCTTTTTAAAGCTTTTTCTTTTTCTATTTTTGATAAATTTATTTCTTTTCCATCTTTAGTTGAAACAATTTCAATATCATTAAAAATAAAATCTAATAACTTATTAACTTCATAATAATTTTTTTTATTAATTAAATCCTCCGAAAGTCGCCAAAACATTCTTTTCTCCTTTTCAAATAATTTTTTCTCAAATTCAAATAAATCTTTAGTTAAGATTTCTAAATTTTCAATGTTATATTTTTTAATTATTTAATTCTTTCCTTAAAAAAATCTTTCCAGTAAGGATTTTCTTTATCAAAAATTTCTTTTTGTTCTGCTGTTAAATTATGGGGATAATCTGCAAATAAATTAAAGATTTTTACTTTATCAAAACTAAACATATGTTTTCCAATAGAATCTAAATCTTCTATCCACCATATTTTATCATTTTTATTTTTTTTATAAAAATCACTTAGCATATTTATTTTTCCTTTTCTTTTATTTTTTTTATCTTCTAATAAACCTAATTTCTTAAAAGCTTCATTACAAGCTTTTTCATAATCATCTAATTGTTTTTTGATTTCTTCTTTAGGTAAAGAAAAATCAATAATTAACTCATCTGGGACTAAAACATCTTCACTCATTTTCCCTCCAATATATTCTCTAAATTTATTCCTTATTTATATACCTACTTATACTACTATATCCTATGTATGTCAATGTTTCTTTGTAAATATTATTATTTTTATTTTCAAAATAAAATTAACAATTTATAATGTACTATTTTGTAAAAAAATATCTAACAATAGTTATAGAATAATGCTATAATGTAAAAAAATAATAGGAGTATTAAAGTGGAAAAAATATATTCAGTATCAGAGTTTAACAGAATGGTAAAAAGTTATATAGATGACATTGATGATTTTCAAGATTTTTATATTGAAGGAGAGATTTCAAACATAACTTACTATAAAAGTGGACACTTATATTTTTCAGTAAAAGATAGTAAATCTCAAATTAAATGTGCTGCTTTTAATTATAAGATGAAAAGAATTCCTGAGGATTTAAAAGAGGGAGATGCGATCAAATTATTTGGAGATGTTGGTTTCTATGAAGTTAAAGGTGAATTCCAAATTTTAGTTAGACATATAGAAAAACAAAATGCCTTAGGAGCCTTATTTGCTAAACTTGAAAAAGTAAAAGAAAAAATGGCTGAAAAAGGTTATTTTGATGAAAGACATAAAAAAGAATTACCAAGATATCCAAAGAATATTGGAGTTGTTACAGCTTTAACAGGAGCTGCACTTCAAGATATTATAAAAACAACAAGAAAAAGATTTAATTCAATAAATATTTATATCTATCCAGCAAAGGTACAAGGAGCTGGAGCAGAACAAGAAATAATTAAGGGAATTGAAACTTTAAATAAAATAGAAGAAATAGATTTAATCATTGCTGGTAGAGGTGGAGGAAGTATTGAAGATCTATGGGCTTTCAATGAGGAAGAAGTTGCTATGGCATTTTTTAATTCAGAAAAACCTATAATATCAGCTGTAGGGCATGAGATAGATTTTCTTTTATCTGACTTGACAGCTGATAAAAGAGCAGCTACTCCTACTCAAGCAATAGAGTTATCTGTTCCTGAAAGAGAAAGTCTTGTAAAATCATTAGAGGATAAAAAAATATACTTGGCTAAGTTATTGAAATCTTATCTTGAAGATATGAAAAAAGAATTATTAATAAGAATAGAAAATTATCACTTAAAGAATTTTCCTAGTACTATTAACAACTATAGAGAACTTATAGTTGAGAAAGAAGAAGATTTAACAAAGGCTATAAAAAATTTATTGGAACAAAAGAGACATATCTTTGAAGTTAAAATTGATAAAGTTTCAGTTTTAAATCCAATAAATACTCTAAAAAGAGGATACAGTGTCAGTCAAATTAAAAATAAGAGAATAGAAGTTTTAGATGATATAGAAGTCAATGATGAAATGACAACTATCTTAAAGAATGGAAAATTAATAAGTATTGTTAAGGAGAAAATTTATGAAAAAAATAATGATTAGTTTATTTATATTAGTTTCTATGTTAGGATTTGCAGAAGGAGAAAATGAAGGATCAGCTATAAGAGAAGTACCTGCTTTAGGGAATCAAGGAGCAGCAGTAGAAAATACAGGAGCTATTTCAAGTGGTAGAGAAAGTCAAACTCCTGATGATGGAGGAGAAACTGTAGAAGACCCTGAAACTCCAAAGGAAACATCAGGAGTTCGTGAATATAGACCTCAAAGTTTAATTCAGCTTGATGAACAAATGAAAAAAGGAACTCGTAGTTCTATAATTCAATTGAATGCTAGGTATGAACAAGAATTAAAGGCTTATTTAGAATCTGTTTCTTATAATAGTGATGTAATATTTTATCTAGCAAATGAATATATGATGCTTAATAACTATAGCAGAGCTAACAAGATTTTCTTAAAAGATAATAGAGATTTAAGAAATGTTTTTGGAGCAGCAACTACATATAGATTTATGGGACAACATAGAAATGCTATTGAAAAATATAATCAAGCTATATCAATGAATTCTGGTTTTGCAGAATCATATTTAGGAAGAGGGCTTTCATATAGAAATTTAGATGAGTATGACAATGCTGTTAGTGACCTAAAGACATATATTTCTAAAACAGGAGCTCATGATGGTTATGTAGCCTTAGCAGATGTATATTTTAAAATGGGGAAAAATAAAGAGGCTTATGCAATTGCAAATCAAGGTATAGCTAAATATGGAAATTCAGGAATATTAAGAGTTCTAGCTAATAATATCTTGAAAAATAAAATAGATTAATAAACTAAAAGTTGGGGTGAGATTATGAATTATGATTTTATTACAATAAATGATGATATATATCCTGAGTGTTTAAAAGAAATTTCTGATCCTCCTGAAAAATTGTATTACAAAGGAAATTTAGAATTATTAAAATCTGAAAGAATGATAGCTGTTGTAGGAACAAGAAATCCAAGTTCTTATGGGAAATTATGTTGTGAATATATGATTAAAAAAATGAGTAAAGCTGATATAACAATAGTTAGTGGATTTGCAAAAGGTATTGATAGTATAGCACATAAAACTTCTCTAATTACAGGGACTAAAACGATAGCAGTTATAGCTTCAGGACTTGATATAGTCTACCCTGCTTCAAATCTTAGTTTATATAGAGAAATAGAAGAAAAAGGTTTAATTTTAACTGAATATGAACCTGGAATTAAGCCTTTTAAAGGAAATTTTCCACAGAGAAATAGAATAATAGCAGGCTTATCTAAGGGAGTTATAGTAGTTGAAAGTAAAGATAGAGGTGGAAGCTTAATAACAGCAGATTTAGCATTGGAATATAATAGAGATGTCTATGCTGTTCCAGGAGATATTTTCTCAGAATACTCAAAAGGTTGTAATAATCTTATTAGAGATGCTAAAGCTAAATCTCTTTCAAATATCAAAGAACTACTTGAAGATTATAATTGGGAAAATAAAGAAGAAAATAAAAGTTTAAAATTTACCAAAAATCAGGACTTAATTTTAAATAGTTTATCCACAGAAAAAAGTTTTGATCAAATACTTGAAGAAACTAAAATAGCTCAAACAGAAATATTATCAGAACTAATAAATTTAGAAATAATGGGACTTATTAAAAGTATTGCTGGAGGAAGATATAAAAAAATCTTGTAAATACTATAATTAATTGTTATAATTCACTGTAAAATAAATTTTTTAAATACGAGGTGTTAGAATTGGCTAAAAAGTTGGATAAGAACAAATTAGTAATAGTTGAATCACCAGCTAAAGCTAAAACAATAGAGAAAATTTTAGGTTCTTCATATAAGGTAATCTCGTCTTATGGACATATAATAGATTTACCTAAGACTAAAATTGGTGTTGATGTGAAAGATAATTTTAAACCTTCTTATCTTACTATAAAAGGTAAGGGAGAAGTTATAAAAAAATTAAAAGAAGCTGCAAAGAAAGCTGATGTAATATATCTTGCATCCGACCCTGATAGAGAAGGAGAATCTATAGCTTGGCATATAGCTAATACTCTAAAGCTAGATCATAATGAAAAAAATAGAATAGAATTTAATGAAATTACTGAAAAAGCAATAAAAGAAGCAGTAAAAAATCCTAGAAAAATTAATATATCTAGAGTTAATTCACAACAAGCTAGAAGAATTTTAGACAGACTAGTAGGTTATGAAATAAGTCCTTTTTTATGGAAACTTATTTCTCCAAATACAAGTGCTGGAAGGGTTCAATCAGTGGCATTAAAAATTATATGTGAATTAGAAGACAAGATTAAGAGCTTTGTTCCTGAAAAATATTGGGATGTAAAAGGTATCTTTGATACAAAATACAATTTAAATTTATACAAAATTGATAATGAAAAAATTGATAAATTAAAAGATGAAAAATTACTTGAAAGAATCAAAAAAGATTTAAAGAAAAAGTATGAAGTTATTTCATCTAAAATAACTAATAAAACTAAAAATCCACCATTGCCACTAAAAACTAGTACTTTACAACAGTTAGCTTCTTCATATTTAGGGTTTTCTGCAAGTAAAACTATGACAGTGGCACAAAAGCTATATGAAGGTATAAGTATAAATGGAGAACATAAAGGGCTTATCACATATATGAGAACTGACTCTACTAGAATTTCTGAAGAAGCTAAAGAAATGGCAAGAAAATATATAGTTAAGGAATATGGTAAAGAGTATTTAGGCTCAGCAAGTCCTAAAACAAAAAAGAATGATAAGAATGTTCAAGATGCCCATGAAGGGGTTAGACCAACTGATATTAATTTAACTCCACAAAGTATAATGCAATTTTTAGATAAAGACCAATTTAAGCTATATAATTTAATTTGGCAAAGATTTTTAATATCTCAACTTGCTGCTATGAAATATGAGCAATTTGAATATATCTTAGAAAAAGATAAAATCCAATATAGAGGAAGCATAAATAAAATAATTTTTGATGGTTACTATAAGGTATTTAAAGAAGATGAAGATTTACCCATAGGAGATTTTCCTGAAATTAAAGAAGGAGATAAATTTACTCTTGATAAATTAGATATCAAAGAAGACTATACTAAGCCTCCTGCAAGATTAACAGAATCTTCTTTAGTTAAGACTCTTGAAGCAGAAGGAATTGGTAGACCATCTACTTATGCAAGTATTATAGATACTTTGAAAAAGAGAGAGTATGTTGAGCTACAAAATAAAAGTTTTGTTCCAACAGAGATAGGTTATGAAGTTAAGACTCAACTTGATAAATTTTTTCCTAATATAATGAATATTAAATTCACAGCTAAACTAGAAGATGAACTAGATGAAGTTGATAGTGGAGATAAAGACTGGATAGATTTATTAAAGACTTTCTATACTGAGCTACAAAAATATGAAGAAAAATGTAAGGTTAGTGTGGAAAAAGAGCTAGAAAAATTGGTTGAATCTGATATTATTGGTAAAGATGGAAAACCTTTAATAATGAAAATTGGAAGATTTGGAAGATATCTTACATCACAAGATGAAGATAGTAAAGAAAATATTTCTTTAAAGGGTGTTGAAATTTCTCTTGAAGATATCAAAAGTGGAAAGATTTATGTTAAAGATAAAATTGAAGAACTATTGAAGAAAAAAGAGGGAGAAAAGACAGATATTATTTTGGAAAATGGAGCTAGATTAATTCTTAAATATGGAAGATTTGGAGCTTATTTAGAAAGTGAAAAATTTAAAGAAGATAATGTTAGAAAAACTATTCCAAAGGATATTAAAACTAAGATTGAAAACAATACTGTAGAGAGAAAAAATGGCATTTTATGTTTAAAAGATATTTTTGAAAAAATAGAAAAAGAAAATGCTGCAATCTTAAAAAAAGCTGGGAAATGTGAAAAATGTGGTAAACCATTTGAAATAAAAAGTGGAAGATGGGGGAAATTTTTAGCTTGTACTGGCTATCCTGAATGTAAGAATATAAAGAAGATAGAAAAAAAATAAAGGGGCCATTAGCCCCTTTTTTAGAAAATATGGAGGATATATGGAAAAGGAAGTTATAGTTGTAGGTGCTGGACTTGCAGGTTCAGAAGCAGCTTATCAACTAGCTAAAAGAGGAATAAAAGTAAAACTATATGAAATGAAGTCTAAACAAAAAACTCCAGCTCATTCAAAAGACTATTATTCTGAATTAGTTTGTAGTAATTCTTTGGGAAGTGACAGCTTGGAAAATGCCTCTGGGCTTATGAAAGAAGAATTGAGAATTCTAGGTTCAATGTTAATTGAGGTAGCTGATAGAAATAGAGTTCCAGCAGGACAAGCATTAGCAGTTGACAGAGATGGTTTTTCAGAAGAAATTACTAAAATTTTAAAAAATATGGAAAATATAGAAATTATAGAGGAAGAATTTACAGAAATTCCTAATGATAAGATTGTAATTATAGCAAGTGGACCTTTAACTTCAGATAAACTTTTTGAAAAAATAAGTGAAATTACTGGTGAAGAAAGTCTATATTTCTATGATGCAGCTGCACCTATTGTAACTTTTGAAAGTATAAATATGAATATAGCATATTTTCAATCAAGATATGGTAAAGGTGATGGAGAATATATAAACTGTCCAATGAATAAAGAAGAATACTATAATTTTTATAATGAACTTATAAAGGCAGAAAGAGCAGAACTTAAAAACTTTGAAAAAGAAAAACTATTTGATGCTTGTATGCCTATTGAGAAAATTGCAATGAGTGGAGAGAAAACTATGACTTTTGGTCCTTTAAAACCAAAGGGACTTATAAATCCAAAAACAGATAAAATGGATTATGCAGTTGTACAATTGAGACAAGATGATAAAGAAGGAAAGCTATATAACATAGTAGGTTTCCAAACTAATCTAAAATTTGGAGAACAAAAAAGAGTTTTTTCTATGATACCAGGTTTAGAAAATGCAGAATTTGTAAGATATGGAGTAATGCATAGAAATACTTTTATCAATTCAACTAAACTTTTAGATAAAACTTTAAAATTAAAAAATAAAGATAATGTTTACTTTGCAGGACAAATAACAGGTGGAGAAGGTTATGTGACTGCTATAGCTACTGGAATGTATACTGCAATAAATGTTGCAAATAGATTGAATGGTGAGAAAGAATTTATTTTAGAAGATATCTCAGAAATAGGAGCGATAGTAAACTATATCACTGAAGAAAAGAAAAAATTTCAACCTATGGGAGCAAATTTTGGAATAATAAGAAGTTTAGATGAAAATATTAGAGATAAAAAAGAAAAGTACAGAAGACTTTCAGAAAGAGCTATTGAATATTTAAAAAAATCAATAAAAGGTGTATAATAAGTATGATTGAAAAATCTATAAAGAATTTTATTTATCATTTAGAATTTGAAGAAAATAAAAAACATAATACAGTTATATCTATAAGAAAAGATTTGAATCAATTTCTAATTTATTTAAATGAGCATGATGTAATTGATTTTGATAAATTAGATGAGCTTTTAATAAAAGAATATTTTACTAAATTGAAAACAGAAGAAATATCAGCATCTACTTTTAATAGAAGGCTATCTTCCATTAAAAAATTCTATAAGTATCTTGTTGATAAAGGACTAAAAGAAAAAGGTTCTGAGATATTAATAGAAAGTGAGAAAAATGATGAAAAACAGATAGAATATTTGACTCCTGAAGAAATTAATCTTGTAAGAGCTACAATGCAAGGAGAAAATTTCAATATCCTAAGAGATAGGCTTATGTTTGAACTTCTTTATTCAAGTGGTATGACTGTTGCAGAATTACTTTCATTAGCTGAAGTAAACTTCAATTTAGAAAAAAGAGAAATCTATATTTTAAAAAATAAGTTTTCGAAGACTATATATTTTAGTGAAACTTGTAAGGAATTTTATATAAAATTTTTAAATAGTAAGAAAGAAAAATTTAAAGAAAACTATAATCTTAGTATTATTTTCACTAATAATTCTAACGAGAGATTAACAGATCGTTCTGTTAGAAGGCTTATTAATAAATATGGCGAAATGGCTAATTTAAATAAGGAGATTAGTCCATACACTTTAAGACATTCTTTTTGTATCTATATGTTAAGAAATGGAATGCCAAAAGAATATCTTGCAAGGCTTTTAGATTTAAAAGTTGTAGGGCTCTTAGATGTGTACGAAGGGCTTTGTTAGGAAGGAGATTTTATGACGAAAAAATGTGTAGGTTGTGGAATAGAATTACAAAATACTGATAAAGATTTGCAAGGATATACACCTAAATCTATTGACAGTAAAGAAGATATGTATTGCCAAAGATGTTTTCAGCTAAAGCACTATGGTAAATATTCAACAAATAAAATGACAAGAGAAGACTATAAAAAAGAAGTTGGAAAACTTTTAGATGATGTTAAGTTAGTAATAGCAGTTTTTGATATTATTGACTTTGAAGGTTCATTTGATGTTGAAATTTTAGATATCTTAAGAGAAAAAGATTCTATTGTTGTTGTTAATAAACTTGATTTGATACCTGATGAAAAACATCCATCAGAAGTTGCAAATTGGGTTAAAGATAGACTTGCAGAAGAAAGTATTGCTCCTTTAGACATAGCTATAGTTAGTACAAAAAATGGTTATGGAGTAAATGGAATATTTAAGAAAATAAAACATTTTTATCCTGATGGAGTTAATGCCATGGTTATAGGGGTTACTAATGTTGGTAAATCTAGTGTTATCAACAGACTTTTAGGAAAGAGAATAGCTACTGTATCTAAATATCCAGGTACTACAATAAAAAATACTTTAAATATGATACCATTCACAAATATAGGTTTGTATGATACTCCAGGTTTAATTCCTGAAGGTAGAGCATCAGACTTGCTATGCGATAGCTGTGCACAAAAGATTATTCCAGCTGGTGAAATCTCAAGAAAGACATTTAAGGCTAAATATGATAGAGTAATAATGATAGATAATTTAGTAAAAATTAGAATTTTAAATGATGAAGAAGTAAAGCCCATATTTGCTATTTATGCAGCAAAAGATGTTAAATTCCATGAAACTACTATAGAAAGAGCTAAGGAACTTGAAGAAGGGAATTTCTTTGAGATACCTTGTGAATGTTGTAGAGATGAGTATAATAAGCATAAAAAAATTAGTAAAACTTTAACAATTAAGACAGGAGAGGAGCTAGTATTTAAAGGTTTAGCTTGGGTCTCAGTAAAAAGAGGACCTTTAAAGATTGAAGTTACTTTAGCAGAAGAAATAGAAATTTCTATTAGAAAAGCCTTTATAAAACCTAGAAGATAGTATGAAAAATAAAAAGAAAAAAAAATCTTTATTTGAAAAAATATCAACACTTTCTTTTTTAACATTGATACCTTTTGTTATTTTTCTAATATATGTTTTAACTTCACTATTTAGAGAAAGTAATGATGAAGTTGAATTACCAAAAATAATGATAAAAGATATTAAAAATGTTAGAATAGCTATTGATGAATATTATAGAGCCACAGGAACTTTTCCAAATTTAGAATTAGTAAATACAGATGAAAAGTTAGAGCAAATATTTTTTGAACAAGATGGTGAAAGAATCTATTTTAAAGATTTTTTAAAAGAAAATACAATGCCTTCAACACCAAGCTATAAAAGTTTATCTAAAACTAATAAAGTCACAATTGTTACAAGCTTCAGAAAAGCAACAAATGATGGTGGGTGGAACTATAATATAAAAACAGGTGAAATACATGTAAATCTCCCTGAAAACTTCTTTGGGCAGGGAATAGATTGGAATAGTTACTAAGAGTAAGGGAGGATTAAATGGGGATATTTGATAAACTTTTTAAAAGAAACAAAAATGTTGAAACAGAAGAAGTAGAAAAAGTTGAAGAGAAAAAAGAAGAAGTAAAAGAAGAGATAATAGAGGAAATAAAACAAGAAAAAAAAGAAGAAGTAAAAATAGAAAGTTCAGAAAAAATAGAAAATGAAGTTGTAGAAGAAGTTGTTAAGGTAGAAGAACCCGTAAAAGTAAATATTTCTCAAAGATTGACTAAGAGTAAAGAAGGTTTCTTTTCAAAATTAAAAAACATATTTACTTCAAAAAGTAAAATTGATGACTCTATTTATGAGGAACTTGAAGATTTATTGATACAATCAGATGTTGGATTAGGTATGACAACAAATTTAATAAATGAGCTTGAAAAGAAAGTTAAAGTTAATAAAATTTCTGAAACATCAGAAGTTTATGAAATCTTAAAAGCTTTAATGTCAGATTTCTTATTATCTCAAGATAGTAAAGTTCATTTAAAAGACAACAAAATAAACGTAATTTTAATAGTTGGAGTAAATGGAGTAGGAAAAACTACAACTATTGGAAAACTTGCATTAAAATATAAGAAAATTGGAAAAAAAGTTCTTTTAGGAGCTGGAGATACATTTAGAGCAGCAGCAGTAGAACAACTTGAAGAATGGGCAAGAAGAGCAGATGTTGATATAGTTAAAGGAAGAGAAGGAGCAGATCCTGCATCTGTTGTATATGATACTTTAAGTAAAGCAGAAGCAACAAAAGCAGATGTTGTTATAATAGATACTGCAGGAAGATTACATAATAAAGCTAATCTTATGAGAGAGCTTGAAAAAATAAATAATATCATCAAAAAGAAGATTGGTGAACAAGAATATGAGTCTTTATTAGTTATTGATGGAACTACGGGACAAAATGGATTAAATCAAGCAAAAGAATTTAACTCAGTTACTGATTTAACAGGTTTCATTGTTACTAAACTTGATGGAACAGCTAAAGGTGGAATAGTATTTTCTGTTTCTGAGGAATTAAAAAAACCTATTAAATTTATAGGTCTTGGTGAAAAAATAGAAGATTTAATTGAATTTAATGCTAAAGACTTTGTTGAAGCTATATTTAATTAAAAAAATAGGTTGTATAATAAATGGTGTTGATAGAAGAAATTTCTATCAATACCATTTTTTAATAAAAAAAGTTGAGACAATAAAATTTCCCTGTTAAAATTAAATCGCTCAAAATAACCATAAAAGGAAGTGATTTCATTGTCTCTATCTAATCTTATCAAAAATTTCTTAAATATTCAAGATGATAATATTTCTTTTCCAGAAGAAGAATATTGTCAAGTTACTCAAAAAGGGGATTATCGAATTAAAGTTTTTAAAGGATTTCTTAAGTCTAATTACTGCGCTTGCCCTCATTGTAATTCTAAAAATATTGTTAAAAATGGTTCAAGACATCGTAAAATTAAATATATTCCTATTC
>ERZ773062.555-NODE-555-length-18748-cov-5.372118_pt1 | contig 18748 bp, 12 predicted proteins | sample MGYA00580626_ERZ773062 | MGnify/ENA primary metagenome ERZ773062 (study PRJEB29015, sample SAMEA2738003) | human oral metagenome | biome: human oral; feature: human-associated habitat; material: dental | place: China | collected 2058 ...
GCGAGGCCTGCGAAGAGGCGAATCGAGTGGCAGCAATCGTCGTGCAGCATATTGGTTGTTCCATGGGCTAAGGTGCGCTTTGATAGCAAAAAGCCAAGATCATATGGGGAAAGTTTCATTGGCATAGATCAAGGCACTGGAGGTATATTATTGAGATGATGCAGGGAAGGACAATGATTTTGCATTGATGAGACCAAAAGATTATACTAAATTCTAAAAGCATCGACTTTGCTAATATGGCAAAGCACTGCATAAAAAGTGTGTAAGATTTGATATGAGAACATATGTGTACTATATATAGTGTGCACAAGGAGGCTCTTATGAGTTATAAAACCACGGATGGTTTGATGCGGCGTCTTCGGGATAATGGAATTACGATTTCTGGGAGCACGCAGAAGCGCCAACTGATCAACACAGGATATTTTCATGGCTATAAGGGAATCGATTTTTTCATCATGCAGCAAGGAGACTGCCATTTACCTCATATAGTGAGATCTATGCGACGATTCGATATGATGTAGCATTGAAATCTCTGATGTATGGAAAAGTGATGTTTGTCGAAACCGCAGTCAAGAATATTGCAGTGGAGGCTATCTTGGCAAACGCGAAGTCGGAGAGTCTCCAAACGATGTATGACTGTGTAGTCGGCGGATTTCATAACTCTCCGTCTGGGGCGAGTCCTGACAAGAAACGGAAATTACAGCAAGCCAAACTTAATTTACAGAATTCCATTCAGTCAAGCATTGCAAAAGAGTGTCGTAGAGGCAATCCTAAAATTACACATTTTTATGACAATGCAAATCATGTGGGTGTTCCCGTTTGGGCGCTCTTTGAAATCATGACGATGGGAGATTTTGGATTTCTCTTATCATGTCTGACATATGTGGTGCGCGATGATATTTCTAGGAGAATCAGTCTAAATTTAGTCTGCGATACGGATCGACAGCTTGTCTATAAGTATATTTATATGCTGAAAGATTTAAGAAATGCCATTGCGCATAATGCAGTAGTTTTTGACACGCACTTTCGGAGTGTTGACCCGAATAGAGCCGTAAAGCAGTGTTTACAGCAAGAAATTGGATTGTCGTATGTGAATTTCAAGACGATTGGTGACTACATTATCCTCTTGTGCTACTACTATCTAAAAATCCTGCATGTGCCAAAAATTGAAATCGGGGCATTCCTCAGAGAGTTTGAGAAAATTACAACGAATTATATCAGATCGGTGAACCCTGCTGTTGCGGTAATTGTTATTCATAGAGATTTATCGGCAAGGATGACAGCACTTAAAATGTATACTTAATCCTTGCATATTGGGAAAACCCGTAGTATAGTGAAGATGCAAATTGGAGTATGTGTTTGCGGACGCATACTTGAGAGAGCCGGATTACTCCGGCTCTCTTTTTTATAATGTACTATAAGTACGAATAGGGAAGCATATAAAAGGAGGAGAAAAGCCCTAGAGAGTTGAATTGTTATCTTGGATATATTGATCGTTATCGGTTCATAGAGAGGATGCGATGAATCCATGTTGATCTTTTCGACAAGACTTCCTGTAAAGGACACACTTACCAAGGAAAAATTTTTCGAGCTTGTTGTTCGCTGGAATCAGGACAGTCCGCATCATCGGATCGACGGCATCGAATGGGATGGCGGCTATCGTCACCGTTGGGGTGATATGAAGAACATGCTTGAGATCACGGAGTATAACGATGTGGCAGCGGCGCATTTTGTTCAGAGCGAACATGGCGTCCATTGGACAACAGAGTTTATCCTCCATACAGAGCGGCGGGAGATCGGGATATACCTCAGCCGTGAGGCGACAGAAAACACGGTTTACTTTCACAAGGAGTTCAAGCCACCATATTTTTTGAAGCTGCTCATGCGGGAAAATGTTCTTGGGTCGGATGGCGGGCTCACCATTTCCGAATATCCGTATTCCTTTGGTGCAAATGCAGACGAGCGGCAGGTGTTGATGCAGCTCTGCTTGGAGGATGATGGTGCTTTTCGTCTGCCTGTGGTCTATCTGACGCGGGATTGGTTCACAGAGCATTGTGTCGTTGATGAGGGGGACTTGGCGCGTCGTCTGTGTGGTGTTGCTCATGTATTGGTCGAGTCTGACAAAGATGTGAGCCGCACGTTGAAGGACTTGTGCCATGGGCAGAATGTCTATAACGGCGGCATGGCGATCTACTTCCGAGCGTATCAGCGGCAGCGAAACGCTTTATTCCGTATGACGGAATGGACGTGGAGAAAGTCATGACACAGATGGTGCGCATGATCTTCCGCTATATGAATCAACAAAAGCGGGAGCGGCTGGACACATGGGACGGCATTCAAATGATGCAAATGCGTTGGCAGACGAAGCTGCTTCTTGCAGAGAAGCGTCGGATCGAGGAAAACCGAAAGCAGACCTCGAAGGAAAAAGAACAATACTGGGATGAATATGTCAAGGCACAGACACAGGTCGAGGCTCTGACCGAACAGAATGCCCGTCTGCAAAGTGAGCTTGCCGTCTTACGCGCACGTGTGGATTCGATGGGGGAAAATCCGCTTCTTTACTACGGCGATGAGAAGGAATTTTATCAAGGCGAAATGCTTGAGTTTGTACGTACTGCACTGTCAGAGAAACTGGATCGTCTGCCGAAGGAAAAAGATCGCCATCTCAGATGCGCTGACGTGCTGCAGGATTTGCTGAATGCCAATGAGTGTGAGGAGATACAGGCGCAGCGGCAGACGGAGCTAAAGCGTGTACTGAAGGGCTATCGCACACTCACACCAGAGATTCAGAGCACACTGATTGATGTAGGATTTAGGATTACCGAGGGCAAGCATTACAAGCTGACCTACTATGACGATGAACGTTATACTGTACCGATGGCGAAGAGCGGTAGCGATTGGCGCGGCGGTGACAATCTTTTCTCGGAGATCAAGAAAAGAATCTACTGAGCCGTGGGGCGGCACATACGGAGGAGCGTAGCCTAACCTCCAAACATCCTCATAATTGTGTTATAATATCTGAGAGTTGGACATTAGGGAAAAGAGGCAATCGGATGGCACGCTTGGAAGATCTTACCATAGGTGCGCGGGTCACAGGGATCGTGGGCAATGCTCCCGTGACCGTCGTCGCAGTGAACTGGTTCGGAGATATGGGGCTTGAGGTCACAGTGAAGGATGATCGCGGACAGCTCTCCAGTCAGATCCTCTATCGGGAGGATGAGGCTCGGCTTGCGGTGCGCGGTGCGCACTTGCCGTGGTCGTTTGATGCGGATGCGGACGATCTGCGCCTTGCCTCGGAGGCATACCGCATCCACATCGCCCACCTCTTCGACCCCTATCTTGCCGTGCATACATCTGCCATCGATCCCTTGCCGCATCAGATCTCGGCCGTCTATCAGGAGATGCTGCCGCGCCTGCCGCTCCGCTACATCCTCGCGGACGACCCCGGCGCGGGCAAGACCATCATGACAGGACTGTTTCTCAAGGAACTGCTCATCCGCGGTGACCTGAAACGCTGTATGATCGTCTCGCCGGGCAGTCTCGCCGAGCAGTGGCAGGACGAGCTCTATCGCAAATTCAACCTGCATTTCGACATCCTGACGAACGATCGCATCGAGTCTGCTGTGACGGGCAACGTGTTTGCAAAGACGAACTTCTGCATCGTCCGCCTGGACAAGCTCGCACGGAGTGAAGCAATTCAGGAAAAACTACGTGTCACAGACTGGGATCTCATCGTCTGCGATGAGGCGCACAAGATGTCGGCGACTGTCTGGGGCGGTGAGGTCAAATACACAAAACGTTTTCAGCTGGGACGCCTGCTCTCAGGACTCACACGGCATTTCCTGCTCCTCACGGCAACGCCGCACAATGGGAAAGAGGAGGATTTTCAGCTCTTTATGTCCCTCATTGACCCCGATCGCTTCGAGGGTGCTGCGCGCAGCGGCACGCAGGCAGTCGATGTATCCGATGTCATGCGCCGCCTCGTCAAGGAGGATCTCTTGAAATTCGACGGTACGCCGCTCTTCCCCGAGCGTAGAGCGTATACCGTCAACTATGACCTCTCTCCGATGGAGGAAAAACTCTACGCAGAGGTCACATCCTATGTACAGGAGCAGTTCAACCGCGCCGACCAGTTGGACAAGGAACGCAAGACAACCGTCGGCTTTGCACTCACCATCCTCCAACGGCGTCTTGCCTCATCGCCGGAGGCGATCTATCAGTCCCTTCGTCGGAGGCGTGAGCGCATGGAGCAGCGTCTCGCAGAGGAGCAGATCGGGCGGCGGGCGACGGTATACAGCATATCCGCATCCGATGACGACGATGACGACGATCTGCCCGCAGCCGAGATGGAGGATACGGAAGAGCGCGTCGTCGATCAGGCATCTGCCGCGCAGACCATCGCAGAGATCGAGGCGGAGATTCAGATTCTAAAGAACCTTGAGCACATGGCGGACAGCGTGCGGCAGAGCGGTACAGATCGGAAATGGGACGAGCTGTCGAAGCTGCTGCAGGACGACGCCACCATGTTCGAGGGGGACGGCACGCGCGAGAAACTCATCATCTTCACGGAGCACAGAGACACACTGCGCTATCTGACGGATAAAATCCGCTCCATGCTCGGACGCGAGGAGGCGGTCGTCACCATCCACGGCGGCATGCTCCGCGACGATCGACGCAAGGTCGAGGAGCTGTTCAAACAGGATAAGGAAGTCCGCATCCTGATCGCCACCGACGCGGCAGGCGAGGGCATCAATCTGCAGCGTGCACATCTCATGGTCAACTATGACCTGCCGTGGAACCCGAACCGCCTCGAACAGCGCTTCGGACGCATCCATCGCATCGGGCAGACGGAGGTCTGTCACCTGTGGAACCTCGTGAGCAAGGAGACGCGCGAGGGCATGGTGTTCCAGCGGCTCTTTGACAAGCTGGAACAGGAGCGTGAGGCACTGCATGGCAAGGTCTTCGATGTGCTTGGCAAACTCACCTTCGAGAACCGTCCGCTGCGCGATCTTCTCATCGAGGCGATTCGCTACGGGAACCAGCAGGAGGTACGTGATCGGCTGAATCAGGTCGTCGACACGAGCCTTGACCGCGCAGAGCTGCAAAAGCTATTGGACGAAAACGCGCTGACTGAGGACACGATGGACGTACACAGCGTCGCGGCGATCCGTTCTGATATGGAGCGCATGGAGGTGCGCAGGCTTCAGCCGTACTTCATCGAGAGCTTCTTCCTCGCAGCATTCCGCCAGCTTGGCGGGAAAATCCATGCGCGTGAAAACGGACGCTATGAGATCACCTCCGTGCCATTTGCCGTACGGAATCGTGACTGCCAGATCGGCACAGGGGAATCCGTACTCCGACGTTATGAGCGCATCTCGTTTGACAAGGCGTATTGCACCGTGCAGGGAGAGGCAGCTGCTGCGCTGATTGCCCCAGGACATCCACTCCTCGAGGCAGTGATCGACCTCGTGCGGGAGCGCAGCATGGACGTGATGAAGCGTGGCACGATCTTTGTGGATGAGAACGATGCGGGTATGGACGCGCGTCTCCTTTTCTATATTGAGGATGCCGTACAGGATGGCGTGCCGCTCCCCGGCGGCGGACAGCGCGTCATCTCAAAGCACATCCACTTCGTCGAGATTCGTGCCGACGGCAGTGCAGCGAATGCGGGCTATGCACCCTATCTCGACTATCGTGCGCCTCAGCCCGAGGAAGCCGAAGCCATTCGTGCCTTCCTCGCGGGGCAGGACTGGCTCTCGCATGATGTGGAGGGGATGGCACGCAGCTATGCCGTACGCGAGCTTATCCCAACCCATCTGAAAGAGATACGGGAGCGCAGAACGGCAAAGATCGACAAGACCATCAAGGCGGTCACGGAACGTCTGACCGCAGAGATCCAGTATTGGGACTACCGTGCCGGGGAACTTCGGGAAAAGGAAGCCGCAGGCAAGACGAATGCCCGCCTGAATGCGCAGAAGGCGGCGCAGCGTGCGGAGGAACTCAGTGCACGCATGCAGCGGCGGCTTGCAGAGCTGGATATGGAGAAACGCATTGCGCCGACCGCACCCATCGTGGTCGGCGGTGCGCTCGTCATACCGCGCGGACGGCTCTCCATGCTCATGGGACACGTGGAGAGCACCACTGTCGATCCGACGGTGCGCAGCGCAGTCGAGCAGGCGGCGATAAATGCCGTCATGGAGATTGAACGCTCGCTTGGCTATGTGCCGCGTGATGTGAGCGCGGAGAAGGTCGGCTACGATGTGGAGTCTGAGATTCCGACGCATCTGCGTGCATCGGGCGATGCGCCTCTGCGCTTCATTGAGGTCAAGGGGCGGCGGGTAGATGCTGCGACCGTCACCGTCACGAAGAACGAAATCCTCACAGCGTTCAACAAGCCCACCGAGTACATCCTCGCACTCGTTGCCGTCGATGGCACACGCACACGGACGACGTATCTACAGCGTCCCTTCCGTGAGCGACCGGACTTCGCCGCGACGAGCGTAAACTATGATATGAAGGAACTGATGGGCGGCGCGACCGTCCTTTTGCAGAGGTAGGATCATGGCATACAAGAAGAAACTCATCGAGGTCGCGCTCCCACTGGATGCGATCAACGCGGAGTCTGTTCGTGAACGATCAATACGGCATGGACATCCAGCCACACTTCATCTGTGGTGGTCACGTAAACCTACGGCGACGGCGCGAGCCGTGATCTGGGCGTCGCTCGTCGATGATCCATCTGCACATCCCGAGCAGTTCCCCACGGAGAAGGCGCAGGAGAAGGAGCGGCAGCGCCTCTTTCGCATCCTCGAGGAGCTCGTGAAATGGGAGAACTCCCATGATAAGCGCGTGCTGGATGCCGCGAAAGCGGAGATCCTGAAGTCCACGGACGGAAACCCGCCACCGCTGCTGGACCCATTCGCGGGTGGTGGAGCAATCCCACTGGAGGCACAGCGGCTCGGGCTTGAGGCGCACGCGCATGACCTCAATCCCGTCGCTGTCATGATCAACAAGGCAATGATCGAGATCCCGCCGAAGTTCGCAGGTCAGCCTCCCGTAAATCCCGAGGCACAGCGGAACAAACTCACGGAGGACGACTGGTCGGGCACGCGTGGCCTCGCCGAGGACGTGCGCTACTACGGCGAATGGATGAAGCAGCGGGCGTTTGAGAGGATTGGACGTCTCTATCCGAAGGTCAAGGATGCCGACGGGAAAGAGCATACCGTTATCGCGTGGCTCTGGACAAGGACTGTGAAATGCCCGAATCCTGCGTGTGGTTGTGAGATGCCCTTGGTGAGGTCATTTGCCCTATCTAAGAAAAAGAATGCAGAGGTCTATATCGCCCCTCTTATCGACGATGGGCATATTTCCTATGAGATCAAGCAGGGGAGGCAGGATGAAGGGACGGTAAACAGAAGAGGTGCTACATGCATATGCTGTGGTGCAGCAGTTGGGTTTCCCTATATCAGAGATGAAGGGAAGCACGGTAAAATGGGACGACGAATGCTCGCAGTCGTTGGTGAGGGTCAGGGCGGTCGTGTGTATCTTCCTGCGGATATAGAGCAAGTAGTAATCGCTGATGTTGGGAGACCTCAGGGCTGCTCTGATGCAGAGATGCCAGAGAATCCACGTAATTTCAACACGCCAAACTATGGAATGACAACCTTCGCATCTCTCTTTACCAATCGTCAACTCACGGCTCTCACCACATTCAGCGATCTCGTCGCCGAGGTACGGGCACAAATCGAAGTCGATGGCGGCAGCGTGGAGTATGCACAGGGAGTTTCTGTTTACTTATCATTCTTGATCGATAAAATGGCTGATTTAGGGAATGCTCTTAATAGCTGGGAACCTGTTGCCCAGTGTCCCAGACATTTGTTTACACGACAAGGAATTCCAATGGTGTGGTCTTACGCAGAAAGTAATCCATTCAGTGCGAGCTCAGGTTCGTGGAATGTTTTGTTGAGCAATTTGCTGAAAAGTTTCCAATCCGGGTTGTTCGATTTTGACCGCGATCATGACGGAACAGCAGTTCAAGTTGATGCACAATCAAGGACTTGCGAAGATAATGTGATGATTTCTACAGATCCTCCGTATTACGATAATATCGGATATGCAGATCTTTCTGATTTTTTTTATGTTTGGCTGAGAAGAAATCTGCAAGAGATATATCCAGAGTTGTTTCGGACCATGCTTGTCCCGAAGGCGGAGGAACTTGTGGCTATCCCATATCGCTTTGCGGGCAGTACAGAGAAGGCGAAGAATTTCTTTGAAGATGGGATGTTCAGTGCGTGTCGGCAGATGTATGCGGCTGCTGTCGATGATGTTCCCGTGACCATCTACTATGCATTCAAGCAGCGCAATACCAATGCGCAGGATGCGACCGCCTCCACGGGCTGGGAGACGATGCTCTCGGCGATCATTCGAGCGGGGTTCTGTATCACGGGCACATGGCCGATACGAACCGAGATGGGTTCACGAGCCAACGGACAGAATGCGAACGCTCTCGCCTCCTCCATCGTCCTTGTCTGCCGTAAGCGTTCCGCCGATGCGCCGGTCGCTACACGGCGCGACTTCCTTACGACACTCAAGCGGGAACTGCGCCCTGCCATTATGAATCTCCAGGAGAGCAACATCGCACCTGTGGACATGGAACAGAGCGCGATTGGTCCGGGCATGGCGGTCTACTCGCGCTATGCGCAGGTTCTTGAGGCAGACGGTACGCCGATGACGGTGCGCACGGCACTTCAGATCATCAATCAGGAGCTCGACCAGTACTTCTCGGAGCAGGATGGGGCACTTGATCGTGATACAATGTTCTGTATATCGTTCTATAAACAGTTCGCATTTCGTGATATAAAATTCGGTGAAGCAGAGAATCTGATACGCGCGAAGAATACAAGTACCGACCGACTTAAGAGGAAAGGTGTTTTCTATGCGGAAAAGGGAATTGCTCGCCTCCTGCAGCGTGAGGAGATTGCGGAGCAGCGACAGTTCGATGCCTCTGTGACATGGCAGGTCGTTCAGCGTCTCGCCCATGCGCTCGATGTGGATGGTGTGGAGGGCGCAGCGCAGATCGTTGTGGGGCTTTCCGCAGAGGACGCAGAGAAAGCACGTGCACTCGCCTATCGCCTGTTCCAGACGGCGGAGCGGCGGGGCTGGGCACAGGAAGCCTATGCGTATAACACGCTGGTCACGAATTGGCGAGAGATCCAGGAAGCCGCTGCGCGGATAAAGAAAGAGCAAGGAGCGAATCAGGGCGGGCTCTTCACTGAGTAGACGTTTCACAGGAGGAATGTAGGATGGGCAGCAATCACGAAAAGGTGCGACAGGGGGAGCGTATTCTGCTCTTTGCACTCTCGGACTATGTCTGCAAGGAGTTGAAGCAGACCTATGGGGCGGACTGGTGGGAGGACGGCGTTCTGGACATCCTCTATGATGATCAGAAGCGCAGTCTGCCGCTGTCGGGGGACTGGGGGACGCTCGTCGACTCGCTCGATATGGCGTTGGCACTGCTCCTCTTTGACCTGCACTGGGGGGATATCTTCTCACGCAAGCTGCCGGTGAGCAATCGCACCTGGGTGAAGGAACTCAAGGGTGTGCGCAATGATCTTGCCCATCTCGGCGGCAAGGATTTCACCGATGATGATACATGGCGTGCGCTCGATACGATGGCGCGTCTCTGTGCGTCGATCGACGCCGATAGTGCAGAGGAGATCCGCGAGATTTTGCGCGAGCTGCGCTATGGCTCGGCGGCCGGCTCGATGAATGGTGCGGCGGCGGTCTCTGCACCAAAAACAGCCGCCCCCAATACGAGCGGCATCCTGCAGTCTGTCCCCCTCAGCAGTCTGCCGAGCTGGCGCGACGTAATCAAACCGCATCCGGATGTGGCGGCGGGACGGTACAAGAACGCCGAGTTTGCCGCCGATCTCGCGCAGGTGGCACGCGGCGAAGGCTCATTCGAGTACCGCGACCCCGTGGAGTTCTTTGCGCGTACCTATGTGACCGAGGGCATGGCGGGGCTGCTCATGCAGGCACTTCGACGCATCGGCGGCAAGGACGGCGAGCCCGTGATCCAGCTCAAGACGGCATTCGGCGGCGGCAAGACACACAGTATGCTCGCGCTCTATCACATGCTGCGCGGAACGGTACCGCTCGACAAGATCCCCGCAGTGCGGCCTGTCCTCGCGCGTGCGGGGCTGTCCACACTGCCAAAGGCAAACGTGGCGGTGCTCGTCGGTACCGCCATTGATCCGACGCGGGTGCAGCGTCCGCCGCACATGCCGGGGCTGATGATTCATACACTGTGGGGGGAGATGGCGGCACAGCTCGCTGCATCGGCGGGCAATCCGAAGCTCTACGACTATGTGAAGGAGGCGGACAAGAAGGGGGTATCGCCCGGCTCGGAGGCACTGAAGAACCTCTTTGACGCAGCGGGGCCGTGTCTCATCCTCATGGATGAGCTGGTCGCCTATGCAAAGAAAATCTATGGTGTGGACGGTCTTCCTGCCGGCTCGTTTGACAACTTCATTTCCTTTATCCAGGAGGTCACCGAGGCGGCACGTGCAAGTGAGAACAGTCTCGTGGTCGCCTCGATCCCCGAGTCGGAGATCGAGATCGGCGGTGCGGCGGGGCAGGCTGCGCTTGATAGTATCGCACATACCTTTGGGCGTATGGAGGCGATCTGGAAGCCCGTGACGGCGAACGAGGGCTTTGAGGTTGTGCGCCGCCGCCTCTTCCTCGACTGCGAGGACACGGATGCCAGAGACTGCGTCTGTGCGGCATTCAGCAAGATGTACCATGCGAATCGGGATGTATTTCCCGTGGAGGCGCGTGAGGTGGAGTACAGTGAGCGCATGATCTCCTGCTATCCGATTCACCCCGAGGTGTTCGACCGCCTCTACGAGGACTGGGCGACACTGGAGCGTTTTCAACGGACGCGCGGCGTGCTGCGCCTGATGGCGGCGGTGATTCATGAGCTGTGGATGGGCAGTGACACGGGGCTGCTCATCCTGCCGGGCTCTCTGCCGATGGATATTCCGTCTGTGCGCGACGAGCTGACACGCTATCTGCCCGACGGATGGAACGCACTCGTGGACAGCGAGGTGGACGGCAAGAAGGCGACCCCCTATAAGAAGGATCAGGAGAATACACGCCTCGGCAAGTTCCTCGCGGCGCGGCGTGTGGCGCGTACGATCATGCTTGGATCTGCACCGAGCGTGCGTGCGCAGTCGGTACGCGGCATCGAGTCTGCCCGCATCTCGCTCGGTGTTGTTCAGCCCGGCGAGAACATCTCTGTGTTTAAGGACGCGCTGAGTACGCTCGAGACCTCGCTCTCGTATCTCTATACCAATCCGTCGCGCAGTCGCTACTGGTACGACACGCGTCCGACGCTGCGCAAGACGGTGACGGATCGTGCCTCTCAGATCGCAGATGCCGATGTCGTGCGTGAGATCGAGGTTCGTCTGCGCAAATGCAAAAAGGAGTCCCCGTTTGCGGGACTCCATATCTGTCCAGCGTCCTCTCTGGATGTACCGGATGAGCAGGCGGCACGGCTCGTTCTCCTGCGTCCGACGGAGACGCATACGGTGAACAAGGCAGACAGTGCCGCGATGACGGCGGCAGTGGATGTTTTGAACAATCGCGGGAGCAACACGCCGCGCATCTATCGCAATATGCTTCTCTTTGTTGCAGCGGACGCGGGGCTGATGAATGATTTGCAGCAGGATGTCCGCCTCTATCTCGCGTGGAAGTCGATTCAGAATGACCGTGAGTCGCTGAATCTCGATGCCGCGCAGAACCGCGAGACGGAGAACAGTCTGCGTGCAGCGCATGATACGGTAGATGCCCATCTGCGGGCGGCGTATTGCTGGCTGCTGATCCCGTACGTGGATAAGACGGCGGATGTGAAGACCGTTCAGTGGGAGATGCCCCGTATCGGCGGCGATGAGAGCATTGTGACCAAGGCAGCGAAGAAGGCACGGACGGATGAGTCGGTCATTCCGCGCTGGGCACCCATGCTGCTGAAGATGGAGCTGGACAGTCTGCTGTGGGCATCCTCCGATCATCTGCCGGTCAAGACGCTGTGGGAGCAGCTGTGCACCTATTGCTATCTTCCGCGTCTTGCCTCAGAGGAGGTGCTCATGCAGGCGATTCGCGAGGGCGTGAACTCCGATCAATACTTTGCCCTTGCAGCGGGATTCGACGGCACGCGCTATGTCGACCTGATGTTCAACCGTTCGGTTTCACACGTCGATAAGTCCGCGCTTCTCGTGAAGATGGCGGTCGCGCAAAAACAGCTTGCCGAGGACGCGGCAAAGCGTCAGGCGGAGATGGATGCTGCGGCATCGGGCAGAGACCACACAGTCGCCCCGTATGGCGGCAATGGGCAGGGCGACATGACGGGTGGCTCGCTCGGCTCCGCCGATACTGCGCATGGGAGTGTGGCGGATGGCACATCGCCGTATGGACGTCCCATCCCTACGGCATCCGCTCCTGCACCTGCGAAAAAACGGCACTTCTTCCTCTCTGCCGCGCTCGATACGACCCGCATCAACCGCGACGTTCAGAACTACGTCGAAGAGATCATCCGCCACCTCACCTCCGAGGACGGCACACGCGTCACCATCTCCCTTGAAGTGGAGGCCGAAAGTGACAATGGCTTCTCCCCCCAGATCATCCGCACCGTCTCCGAGAATGCGCGGACACTTGGCGCGAAGGATGTAGGCTTTGAGGAGTAGTTGAGTAGGACGTGATTTCATCAGGCTTTGCCTGTCGTGAATACTGAAATATGTAAAATGAGCACATGTGAAACACATGCGCTCATTTTGCTGCCTTGAATTTATAATCTAAGTGCAATAAGCAGTAAAAAAAGGAAACATGACACATAGGAAACTGATACAATGGTGTTTGCAAAGACCACATTGATCAAGGAGTATCCTATGTGCCACTACCAGCATCTTACACTAATTGAGCGAGAAAAGATATTGTTTTTTCGCGCGCAGGGCAAAAATCTCTCGGTAATTGCCAAAGCGCTCGGACGTTCCAAGGCAACCATTTCAAGAGAACTACGGCGCAACGGCAGGGATGCCTTATATATTCCTGCAATCGCGCATAAACGGTATCGTACACGTCGCAAGAAATGCCGTCCACACAAAAAGCTGGACAATCCTGACCTACTTGCTCTCGTCAAAGACAAATTCATCAAACATCAATGGTCGCCGGAAGAAATCGCAGGACGTTTGCGTTTGAAAAGCATGGTGCATCCATCAGCTGCGCTACGATCTACCGGGGAATCTATGCAGGGCTGTTTGATGATGTGAAGCTGTCGCATGGAGCGCGCGGTGTGGTGCGAAAACTACGGCCACAAGGGAAAAACACGCCATACGAAAGGGCATGCGGAGCGTCGTGGAAAAATTCGTATCAGCAACGAACTTGCTGCTCGTCCCCACGCAGCATATCATCGGAGACGACTTGGTGATTGGGAAGGTGACACGGTTGCAGGAAAAACGGGGCGGGCATGTCTTGTTACGCTTGTCGACCGAAAGAGTCGCTTTGCCATTGGCGGCAAGGCGGACAAGAAGAACGCGCGTGAAGTCAGCCGTGTCATTATATGTGCGCTCCGAGGGCTTCCCGTAAAAACTATTACGCCGGATCGTGGGATGGAATTTGCCCGTCATGCTGAGGTGACATCCGCGCTGCAAGTACCATTCTATTTCCCTCCGCCCCATCAGCCTTGGCAGAGGGGAACAAATGAAAATACAAACGGCTTGCTGCGTGAATATTTTCCGAAAGGACAGGATCTTACGGATATTTCGCAGGAGCGTATCCAAGAGGTTTTTGATGAACTAAATATGCGTCCTCGTAAATGCCTCGGCTATCGTATTCCCTAAGAGGTCTTCTATAAGAAACCGTTGCATTTGACTTGACAATTCACCGTACTTGCTACGAAGTAGAGGTAAATCAGTGTTTGAAATATAAGGGTATCAAAGAGTGGTTTTGAGAAAGTAAGTGCAAAATACCTTTTCTTTCAAAAATCGTCCTTTAGCTGCGCAACAAAATGAGTACTACATAAAAACAGTATGTATTTTTCAGTCAAAACATCACAGCTGTCGTTTATTAGCTGATAGTTTGATTTCGATTTCACCGCTTTCAATAGCCAATTCAATTTTAGTGCGTATCGGTTCGTAGATTGGTATGTCCTGATTGATAGCCTCGAAACTAATGGCTAATGAATACTTTGCTTTAAACAAGCCTCCCCAACCTTTATGACCACGAACCGCAATGCAAAAGGCATCGCTCAATTGATGAGATTTGATTATACACCAATCCTTTTGAAGAGTACCATTTTTTCGTGAATATCCATATGCTGCACCTCGATTAGTTGCCTCTCCTAGTACCCAATTAAAATCGCCATCATCATCAATTATAGATCCTGTTTCAAAAATGCGACGAGCAAATGTGTCCGCATTCTCTCCAATCCGACTACAGCACCAATCTAACCATGTTGACAAATACCCTTTTACATAACGCCTAGTACGGCGAGGGTTCGCTGCATAAGAAAGAGTAACTTCAACTAAAATGTCATAATCCTCGCCAATATTAGATAATTTTTCTGGGATAGGAATCTGAAAGATATGAGCCTCATCATCACCAATTTCCATTTGCGATGGTGTTATTAAGGTTATTCGATACTCATCATTATGTGTGGCACGTTCAACGTCTGGAACACCATATCCTATATGGCGTAGTGTAGAAACGCATTCTTCTTTATTTATATTATTAACATTCTTGGGCCATCGGGCAGATTGAGCTATTAACGCTCTATATAGCAGTGCCGGTGATTCTGGCAAGATCTTTTCAATCTGTGATGCGATGTAAGTAACTTTTGGTGTTGAAAAAGATGTACCCACCTGATCATGTGCAAAAGCAGGCCCTTCCGGAGATTTGCGAATTAGCTCCGGACATACCTCAGGAGGAACTATAAATTGAGGTGGAACACTCCCTTTAATGTATCCATGTGTTCCACCATATTCGACTACTTCAGGCTTTAAGACATCCCATATACCTGGTCCTGAGCGTGAGAATGAAGAAATCTCCATTTGCTTTCCCAAGGCAACAAAATCATTTGTCTCTATTTCAGTTGCTGATACAGATCCAACAGTGATTGCCTGTAGACTCTGTGCTGGATTTGAAATTCGACACAACTCTCTATCAAGATATTCTGGATATGGATATCCTGCTTGCCAATAGGCTGATATTATATCTGTCGAAATATTCCCAGATGCTTGTATGAATAAGACATCATTGTTATAAGACTGACTATCAATTTCGGCGGCCCAAGAGGTCATATGCTTTATTTCGCAAGAATTACGGCTCCCAATAGAATGATTAAATATTTTGGTTGGCGGTGTACCCTCAATATTATATTTTTGGACTGCAATAGCTACTGTCTTGGGGGGATATATATCCTCTGGTAGACAATTGTTTTCATCAAGAATTCGCATGTTTCGAATCCAACAAGGAAGTTGATAAACTCCCTCTGTGGGAACTGTCTTTGGGTACAAGATTGCACCAGTCACTCGTGTTCCGTGTCCACCTCCGGCAACCTCATCACTTATGTCCGTATTATTTGGGAGTAAACTGATAGATTCACCACTAATAATTGCTGATGCTAAATACTTATGTTCTTCTTGAACTCCACTGTCCATTACACACACAATGGGAGCAGATTGGATAGGAGGCTCAATTTGTACGTTTTCGGTAAGACTATCGCTATTTTCGGGAGCCTCTCCCATAACTATTGGTTCAGCTTCAGATACTTCAAATATATATGGAAAATTCAACACTAAGTCAAGCAAACATTTACCAGATATTTTTAAACGTGCCGAGAAACTATCCGGTAAAACAGTCATTACCGATGTACCATCGGCGAGTTGCATAATTTCACCATTATAATCAGAAACGAAATTTTCTATTGATTTTTCTCTATCAATCTTGATTTTGTCCCAAGTAATATAGGCAGTATCAAACTTTTCTTTCCACCGTTGCTCACGAACCTGATAGTGTTCGTCGGTTTCATTATCTTCACGCTTGGGGCGTTTTGGCAATTCGGTGTTTCCGCAACAGCTTACACCAATATCGATTATATATACTTCATCTTGTGAAATAGTTGCCCATTTTTCATAGAGTTCTTTTGACAAAAGCCGTTTAAGCCTATCATCATCTTCACAGAGTGCATAGACTTTTGCTGGCGAATTGCATCTTGTGGTTATATTTGCAATAAAATCATCTGCTTTCTTATTTAAAGTCGAAAGGTCAATATCTTCTGTGGCAACTATAATAAACCCTTCCTCAATTTCACATACGATTTCAAATCCTAGTCCGCGTAGAAAATCAATATCAGCAGAAGGATCTATTTCTAGCAGTATGGGAATGCCAGTTTCTATTTCAGGAAAGGTGTTTCCTAAGCGTTCCGCACGCCGCTCTTTCCAAAAACGGGATAATTCAGCAGAGCGACGTTTTACATAGCCACCATGGGCAATTCGATTAATAGTATTTTTCTTTGTCTGGTCAGATATTGTGCCGCCGCCATGCAATTTCGGTTTCCCTTGAAATAATAGCGGAAGAGGCAAATGCGCAAAGTCCCTATTTTCTGCCATAATCGTATCTCCTTATAGATTAAAATTTAGAGCTTTCTTTCAATGCTTTTACAAAATGTTCGCTACATACTTTTTTGCACCCTGCAAGAACACCAATCTTTGCAGCACGTTGTGCAATCAATACAATATTGGCGGCAGAGTATTCTTCTAGTTGGTTTGATATTTGATCCATATCAATATCTGGAGAAACTGGTATTGCAGATAACGTCATTCCCAATAGCCTCTTGCGTTCTAATTTTCCCGGCATCGGCATTTCAATAACATCATCAAATCTGCGGAAAAGAGCCTCATCAAGTGATAGCTTCAAATTTGTAGTGGCTAAAACCAATCCTGGGGCATCATATTCGTCTAACAAAGTAAGAAGCATGTTGACAATTCTAGGAACCTCCCCAACATCCTGTGTCGCAACACGAGATTTAGCAATAAAATCACACTCGTCAAGAAGTAAAACGACAGGTTCGCTTTTGCAATAGTCAAATACCATTCGAAGATTTGACGCTGATTCTCCAAAATAAGAAGAAAGCAAAGAATCAAAACGAACTTTCAACAATGGTAACCCGAGATTCCATGCAATTCGTTCAGCACTTAAAGTTTTACCGCATCCAGGAGGACCATAGAGCAGTATTTTTCTTTTAGGTACAAGATTGAATTTTTTCAATCTTTCACGTGCCACATACTCTTGCTCGATTGAAAGAAGTCGTTCTTCAACTTCATTTGGTAAAATCATGTGATGCTTTAATTGTCCTCTCGGAATATAAGACATCAATTGTGAATCTGTACGTTTGCTCTTTGGCAAAGTGGATAATCTACTTTCACTTTTTTTGCTCTCAAACAGAGTATATTTGGGCTTTTCTTCAATTGAAAGCTTTTCTAATGAATTTGCAAGAATGTTATGGCCAAGTTTTCGTTTCTCTTGAATGATTGTCATAGCAATTTTCTTTAATGATGGGATATCTTCGGAAAAAATGGCTCGAAATAGTCTTTTGTATAATTCTGCTTTCATATAGCTAATCCTCCCTCTAGGATAATTGTTGTTCTAATATTGTATAAAGTCATCAATTACCTATAACTTTATACTTTTGTTGTCCAGAGGAAGTTTTTTCGATTGGTTCTAAATAGGTTATGGATGTGTGAACACAATTTAAAAATAAAGTCCCTAATAACAATCGGTCGCTTCTAGATATTCGGTTCCATTCATAACCTTTAAATAAATCTCGTAGAAGAAAGATTTCATTAGTATTTAGATGTTTTGTTTCCTCGATAGCTTGAGCTAACAGATCGTTTACATTTAACATTCATATCCTCCACGGTATAAATAATTTTATAAACAACATTATATAGTATAATACGTAAATAAAGAAAAATCAATGAGTTTATACGTCCTTCACCTTACGTCATGTAGGATTACAATAAATATGTTACACGAGTAAATAAAAAGAGAAAGCCAAATTGTGTTATGCTCTATCTACCCAAACAAACCACATACAAAGGAGGCTTTCTCATGAAAAGCATAACACAGGACATCAAGTATTATCAAGCGATTCTTTCCTATGCAGATCAGCACGGCGTCACAAAGGCTGCCATTAAGTACCGTACCTATCGCCAGTTCATCTACCGTCTGCGCAATCGCTACGATGGTACGCCAGAATCCCTCGTGCCAAAGTCACGGCGCCCCCATCATCACCCCAACGAACACTCAGACAGGGAGATCGCTCTCATTCGTCACATGCGCAAACGTCGTCCCAATACAGGCCTCATCTGTTTCTGGGTGCGCCTGCGTAAAAAGGGTTATACACGCTCCATCGCAGGTCTTTATCGCTGTATGAAACGTCTTGGACTCAAAGCAGAAAAAGCGAAGAAACCTGCATATAAACCTAAGCCCTACGAACAGACAACCTTCCCCGGGCAAAAGGTACAAATCGATGTCAAAGTCGTTCCCTCTGTCTGTATTGTTGGACAAGCAAAGGAACAGGGAGAGAAGATGTACCAGTATACGGCGATTGATGAATATACGCGTTTTCGCTTTATTGCAGCATTTAAGGAGCAATCGACGTATTCGTCCAAGTGCTTTCTGCAGCAGCTCATCC
>ERZ773062.565-NODE-565-length-18623-cov-15.171532_pt1 | contig 18623 bp, 16 predicted proteins | sample MGYA00580626_ERZ773062 | MGnify/ENA primary metagenome ERZ773062 (study PRJEB29015, sample SAMEA2738003) | human oral metagenome | biome: human oral; feature: human-associated habitat; material: dental | place: China | collected 2058 ...
AGTTAACAGTTAAAATTTTACTTTCATAGCCTAGTTTTTCAGACATATAAATGGGGATCATTCCATTGTCTTTTCCAAGCCATGTATACTCAAATTCTTCTGATATATGTAAAAAAGTCTTTTTCATATTACTAACCTCTAATAAAAATTTATAGTTCTCTTGTCCAATTTCTATTCTCTTTTATCTGTTTTGCTGGCGATCCAGATACAATTGTATTAGCTTTTACATTCTTTGTAACTACACTACCTGCAGCCACAATAGAATTATCTCCTATACTTACCCCTTTTAAAATAATAGCTCTTATTCCCAACCATACATGATTTCCAATAGATATTTCTTTTCCTTCATTAGTTTTAAGTTTTGTATCTATATCATAAATTCTGTGTACATCCGTATTCATTATTACAATATCAGCAGAAAACATGCAATCTTTACCTATTTCTATTTTATATGGCTCAAAAGAAGTAATTCTAGCTTCTTCTATTGAAGTTTTATCTCCTATTTTAATTAATGAATTTTCATTTTTCATATCAATTGTTAAATTTTTTAAACAACAGTTACTTCCTATAAATATTTTATTATTATTTCCTTCAATTTTTATATAACTATCCCTAAGTAATGTTTCTTTATCTATATAAAGAACATTATTAAAACCTTCAACTATTATATGACAATTTTTAAATAAAGATTTCTTTTTAAAACAAAATATATTATTATTATTTTTAATAAAAAGAGAAGTCTTTTTAAAAAAGCTATCTTTATGAGCACTAAAAATATTATTATCACCTAAAATTTTTATTTTAGTTTTGCTAAGTTTAGCTAAAATTCTTATTTTATTTTTTATATCCTTATATTTATTATTTATCAAATTAAATCCTAATAAATAATATAAACAAAATTTATTATACATCTAAAGATATATCCCCCAATTTTTGATATTGCATTACTTCTTCTCTTGTCCAGTATACATTTTCTTTTATTTGTTTTGCTGGATTTCCAGATACAATTGTATTTGCTTTTACATCTTTTGTTACTATACTACCAGCAGCCACAATAGAGTTATGTCCAATATTAACTCCTTTTAAAATGACAGCTCTCATTCCTAACCACACATGATTTCCAATATTAATACTACTTCCTTCATTAATTCTCTCATTTGTATTTTTATCATATATTTTATGAGAATCAGTATTTCTTATTTCAATATCATAAGATAGCATGCAATCTTCACCAATTTCAATTTTATATGGCTCTAAGGATACAATTTGTACCTTTGCAATTGAAGTTTTATTTCCTATTCTAATTTCTGAACCCTCATTGTCTAAAATAATTGATGTATTATTAACTACACAATCATCTCCTATATAAATAATATTATTATTTCCTTTTATAAAAATATTAGAATCTCTAAGTAAGGAATTCTTCCCAATATATAAAATATTATTATTTCCTGAAATTTTTATTTTATTTTTTCTTAATTTTCCAACTATTTCTAATTTATTTTTAATTTTTTGATATTTAGTTTTTATAAAATTTAAGCCTATTAAATATTTAAGACTAATAGCATACATTTATATTTTCCAACCCTTTTCTCTTAATTTTTTCTTTTTTTCTTTTATTTTTTGAATAAATTTAAGTCTTTTAAATTTTTTCATAAATAATGCAAAATAATAAAATATATTTTTTCTATAAGGATATTTCATTTCAGGATAATTATCTATCTGCATAGTTAACATATCATAATGTGCTCTATAATTCCCAAAAATCATTTTCTTTGCTTGAGTATCTAGTATTTTTATAATATCTTTTGAGGTAATGAAATTACTTGGATTACAATCTCCATGATAATAGCCCTTATTATGAATTTTTATTGTAACTTCAACCATTTTATCAAGATTCCTATCTGTTTCAACATTAATCTTTTCTTGAATTAAAGCAGAATAACAAATCATTCCATTTTTTCTTTTTACTAGTGCTAAAAGTGGCTCTGTGTACTCAATTAAATTATCCATTTTAATTGCTTTATTTATATTTACTAAAGTACTTACTGCTTCTCCTTTTTTAAACAAAGTAAAAAATTTTCTTTGTGGAATGATATGCTCATTTCTAGGTTCTTTAAATATATAATTAATATTATTTATTTGAATTTCAGAAACATAATTTCTTTTTGAATTCTTTAAAATATTAACCTCTTTATATTCTTTATCTATAATATTTTTACCAATTTCTATAAAAAATTTATTATAGGCAAATATTGAATATTCCTTATATTTTTCTTCTATTAACATAATTTTTCCTTTAATTTAATGTTTTTATTATGATATCATCTCTATTTTTACTATCTTCATATCCTTTTTTACAATAGAAATCTTTTTCTGAAAAAATTTCTTCTTTCCTCTTATAATAATACTCTTCATTAGAAGAATGTATTTTTGTAGGGTCAGAGTAATGCCAAAGATGTAATTGAATATTTTTAGTTACTAACTCCTTACCATTTACTCCTGCAACAGTTAGTCTATTTCCAAAATCATCATCTTCCTGTCCCCAACCAACATAGTTTTCATCATAACCATTTACCTTTAAATAAGCTTCTCTCATAAGAGCATAAGACATTCCTACAAGTCTTATACCTCTTTTAGCTAACTTAAAAGTTTTTATAATTCTTCTTTTTCTGTCTTCTTTTAGCATTTTATCTATAGTTTCTATGTACTTAGCTGGAAGTTTTTTTATTATTTCATTGTAAGAATTTATATTTTCAATATCAGACAAAATAGTATTTTTTTCATCTTCTGTTATATGATGTGCTCTACCCATTAAAAATATATTATTCTTTATATTATTAGCTATTGTTTCTATATATTCTTCTCCAAATATTAGATCTTGATCACAGAATATTAATAAATCTCCAGAGGAATTTCTAACACCATTATTTAAAGCTCTTGTTTTTCTAAAACCTTTATCTTCTTGATAAATATGTTTTACTTTAAATTGTGCTTTAGGAATCAAATCACTTATAAAATCTAAAACATTTTGTGATGAACCATCATCTGTTATTATAAGTTCATCAGCTTGTCTTTTCTGTCTTAATAAACATAAAAATAGAGCTCTTAAATGCTCCAATCTATTATATACAGGAACTATAACTGATATCTTCATACTCTCTCCATTTCTTCCTTAAATTCATTTAAATTTAAATTGTTGATATTTATTTCATCTCCATCTTTTATTTTTTCTTCCACAAAAATAACTTTTGCCTTTTCTGAATTAGGTCCCCAAAGTATTGAATTTTTATCCTCTTTTCCTAATTCCTTTCTATAAATGCAAAGCATTTTTTTGTCAAAAGCTTTTGCTAAATGAACTATTGAAGTGTCTGGGCTCACAATTAAATCTGCACCTTTTATAAGCTCTGCAACTTCAGACATTCCTTTTGTTTCTATAACTTTGACTTTAGTTTCTTTACTAATGTCTAATTTTTTTAATTCTTCTATTTTATCTTTACTTCCAATTAAAATTAGAATTTCATAATCTTTTTCTAATATTATTTTTGATATTTTCTCAATATTTTCACTTGAAAAACTTCTGTGTTTACTTGCTGCATAAGGATTAAATACACAGTATTTTTTATTTTCTAAGCCTATTTTTTTTAATAAATAGTTACTTGAAAAGACATCATAAGATGAGTTGATATTCTTTATCCCTAAAAACTTTAATATTTTTATATATAGCTCAGAAATATGTTGATTGAAATCTCTAATATTCAAAGAAATATCAAATAGCTTCCAATTTTCCTTTTCTATACCAATATTAATTCTAGCCCCACATAGATTTATCAACATCATTTGATTAACTCTTAACATCTCAGAAAAATCAATTAATAAATCATATTTTTCTTCCTTTATCTTTAAAGCTAATTTTTTTATTTTTTTTCTATCTTTATGATATTCATAGATTTCATCAACATTAGGGTTATTCTTAACAATATCTATTGCTGCTCCTCTTGCTATAAGACCTATTTTTATATCTGGGTAAACTTTTTTAATTTCACGAAACATTAAAGAGTTAACTATCATATCTCCAATTTTTCCATCATATCTTAAAAAAAGTATAGATTTTATATTGTTATCCTCAATGAAGTTATTACCACTAATTATATTAGTTTTTTCTTTTTTATCCCAAATAGTTTTACCTATTTTTAATCTTTTTTCTCTCATATAATCTTGAAAAATTCTATTTAGTTTTCTTATCATTTTCTCTCCTTAATCAAGACTAATTCTATCAATAATTTGAGATTCATACATAGCTTTTAATTCTTTGTCTTTAATCTCTTTATTTACTACTCCACTAACTTCGTTAACTGCTTTATTTTCTATATCAATCTTTCTATCAGCTTTTCTTAGATACCATTCATACTCAATATCCATATGTCCTATATCTACTGCTTGATAGCCTTCTTTTGCTAAATCATAAGCTAGTATTGTTGCAGTTGGACCTAAAGCTAATAGTACTAATTGATTTTTGTTTTCTTGTTCGATTCTTTCTAAAATTTTATTATATATCTTATAAGCATTTTTAGGAGGACATAGAATTCTACTTACTTTTTTAGCAAGTGATAATAATTCATTACCTAGACCAAATCTAGTATTTTCTCCTTCAACAATTAGAACATCTCTATCCTTAAATAATTGTTTTAATTTTTCAACAATAAGTTCACAATCGCTTTTATCTGTGTAAGGTAAATAAAATCTACTTATCATTTGATCATAGTAAACTTTTGTTTTAGATAGATATTTATTTAAGTTTTTCTTATTAGTGTAGTAATATTTACTCCAAAAATATGCTTCTCCTAAAGTTAAATCATCAACTTTTACTAAAGGTCCAGGAATACCAACAATATGATTACCCAAATCAGATTTCAATATTTCCGCTAGTCTTTTACGCATTTCATTATTATCTTCTTGATAATTTATCCCATTTTTTTTCTTTTTATATATCAATGAAAGTTCTCCATCACCATATCTACTGATAGAATAACCTTCCAATAATTTATTCATAGTTTCTATTTTCGATTTTATAATATATCTTATGTTTTCTGATTTTGAAAGTGAATACTTATTTATCCTCCAATAAATATTCTTCTTAAAGTTTTTAAAAATTTTTAATCCCACTATAAAACTCCTTCTGCATATATACTTTTAATATTATACCAAATTATTGGCTTATTTGCATTTTAAATTTTTAGAGCCAAAATAAAAAAGGCTTGTTACAAATTTTTAAAAAGTAAAAAATAGTTCGTTACTGAGTAAATTTCTTAACGATAAAAAATCAAGAATTCGCTGCAAATCAGGAAACTCACTTCGTTCAGACACTCCTGAATTTGCTCGGCTCATTCTATTTGATTTTTTATCTAAAATTTCCATTCGTAACTCACTTATTTTTTTACTTTAGGATTAAAATTTAATTTTTGTAACAAGCCTTTTGGCCTTTAAAAATTAGGTATAAAATATATTTTTTAAAATGTTAAGAAATTAAGAACTGAATTGTGTATTATATAAATTTGCATAGATACCATTAACTTTCATAAGTTCATCATGACTACCTTGTTCAACTATATCTCCATCTTTCATAACTAGAATTAAATCTGCATTACGAATAGTTGAAAGTCTATGAGCAATAACAAAACTTGTTCTTCCTTTCATAAGTTGACTGATAACAGCTTGAATATCTTTTTCAGTCTTAGTATCTATACTTGATGTAGCTTCATCTAGTATCATAACTTTAGGATTAGGTAAAATTGTACGAGCTATAGTTAATAGCTGTTGTTCACCTTGAGAAACCATACCATTTTCACTTGTTATTATAGTGTCATAACCTTGTGGTAATTTTCTAATAAAACTATCACATTTTGCTAGCTTAGCAGCTTCTATAATTTCTTCACGAGTAGCATCAGGTTTTCCATAGGCAATATTTTCAGCAATAGTTCCCTTAAATAGCCAAGTATCTTGTAGAACCATACCAAAGTTCGCTCTTAATTCCTTTCTTGTAACCTTTGAAATATCAACACCATCAAATAAAATTCTACCACCATTTACATCATAGAATCTCATAAGTAAATTTATAAGAGTTGTTTTACCAGCTCCAGTAGGACCAACTATCGCAACCATTTGTTCAGCCTTCGCAGTAAAATTAACATTTTTCATCAAAAGTTTATCTTTGCTATAACCAAAAGAAACATTTTCAAAGATAATTTCCCCTCTAGTATTATCTAATAAATGAGTATCTTCAGATAGTTCTATTTCTTCAGGTAATTCTAAAATATCATAGACTCTTTCAACAGAAACTAAAGCATTCTGTAAGGAGTTTATAATATAGGCAGAAGTTGTAACTGGCTCAGAGATTTGTGTTATATATTGTAAAAATGCTTGAGCAAGCCCTAAAGTAAGATGACCATTTATTACAAGTACAGCAGACATAACTGCTGATGTAACAAAAGCTATTTGAGTTATAAACCTAATTGAAGGATATATTGAAAAAATTGTAAATTCTAGTGTTTTTCCAGCTGTATATTGTTTTTCAATAGATTCATCTATGTTAGCTATAATATCTTCTTGTTTATTAAAAGATTGCACAACTAAATTTCCTGTTAAAGCCTCTTCTGTAAGTGAACTCAACTCAGAAAGAGATGTCATATCTTGAGAGAATATTCTCTGTGTTAACTTTGAAACATAGTATGTGACTACAATACTTATCAAAAGAATAGCTAAAACTATTAAAGTTAATTTTACATTTATAGTAAATAACATAATTATAACAAGAATCATTATTAAGAATGAATAAACAAATCTTGTAAAACTTGAACCTATGACTTCTGCGACCTTTTCAATATCTGTTGTAAGTTTACTTAAGATATCTCCAACTTGGTTTGTATCAAAGAAATCCATAGGTAGTTTTGTAAATTTCTCGCTTAATTTTACTCTAAGGGATTGGGCAACTTCTTCTCCTAATATAGCTGATATATATTCTTGTAAATAACTTAAAACAAAGATTGACACAGCTATTATTCCCAGTAAAGAAACAGGTTTTATAAGAAAACTAAAGACAGCAGACCATTTATCAATAATAGTATTATCATTAAGTATTTTTACAATATCGTCTATGGCAACAGCTGATGTCCAAGGGATTGCAACTACTAAAATCGTTGATATGATATTAGCAACAATAGAGATTAAAAATGGAACTTTTCTTTCACCTAAAAGTGATAAGAAGTTAGAGACTGCTTTTTTAAAATTCTTTATACTATCTTCATTTTGATTTTTCTTTTTAGACATTTTCAACCTCCTTATTCTAAAATTCCTTGTGATTTAGCAAGTTCAATATATTCTTGATTATTTTCTAGCAACTCTTGATGAGTTCCCATTCCTATAATTTCACTATCCTTTAAAACAATTATCTTATCAGCATCAGCTATGGTATTTAATCTTTGTGCTATGATAATAGTTATTTTATCTTTTAAGAAAGTTTTTAACTCCTTACGAAGTTTAGCATCTGTTGCATAGTCAAGAGCTGAGAAACTATCATCAAATAAGTAAATATTAGCTTCCTTAGATAAAGCTCTTGCAATAGACAATCTTTGTTTTTGTCCACCAGAAAAATTTGTTCCACCTTGAGCTACAAAAGAATCGAATTTATCAGGTAAAGAATCAATAAAATCATAAGATTGAGCAACTTTTGCAATTTTAATCATTTCTTCATCTGTCATATCTTTATTAGTAAATCTAAAATTATCTTTTATTTTTCCACTAAAAATATATGCTTTTTGAGGAGTATATGAAATTTGATTTCTTAGACAATTTAAAGGCAAATCTTGAGTGTTAACTCCATTTATTAAGATTTTTCCACATTCTATATCATTTAATCTAAGTAAAACCTTTGCTATTGTAGATTTACCAGAACCTGTTGCACCAACTATAGCAAATCTTTCTCCAGCTTTTATAGAGAATGAAATATTCTTTAAAATTTGTTTTTCTGCACCCTTATATCTAAAACATACATTATCAAAAGTTAAAGATATAGGATTTTGTTTTAAGATATCTTCATAGTGAGAATTATCTTTTAATCCTTCCTTGTCCTTTATTTCACTTGTAACATTTAAAACTTCTTCAATTCTTTCTATTGAAACAACAGCCTTTGGCATTTGAACTAAAACCATAGAAGACATAATAAGAGCAGCTATCGTAGTTAATGAGTATTCAACAATAGCTGTTATAGATCCAATTTCTAAGGTATTATTTAAAACTTTCATAGCACCAAAGAAGATTATCAATGTTATAACCACAGACATAAGTGCAAAAGCCATAGGAGAAAGTAGGGCAAATTTCTTATTGATAATGATATAGTTATCTGTGTATTCTTGAGCTATATCATTGAACTTATCTCTTTCTTTTTTTGAGTTATCAAAAGCTCTAATGATTTTAGCTCCAATAAATCTTTCTCTTAAAACTAAAGTCATTCTATCTAATTTCTTTTGAATTTTTAAAATATATGGTAAAGATTTAAATAGAGTTAAAACTATTGCAAGAGCAAAAACTAAGATTGTAAATAAGGGAATTAAGGCCAAAGTAGGCGATAATTTTATTGTCATAAATATAGATATTACTGCCATTATTGGACTAGGTAATATCATTTGAAAAAATGCTACTATAAGTCTTTGAGCATTATTGTTGTCATTTCCCATACGAGTTACTAAAGAAGCAACTCCAAAATCATTAACTTGATCAATTGTTAAAGATTCAAGATTTCTTACTAATAATTTTCTATTTTTCTTTGTGAAGTTAGTTGCAAAGAGAGCTACAAAGTGATTAGCTATGATTCCTGTTGCAGTTCCAACAATTAATATAATTACCATTTTTATACTTGTAGAATAGACCATATCTATGTCTTTTTTCATTATACCTAAATTTATTATATTAGAAATTTGAAAAGGTATGGCTAAGGTTGCAAAAGTATTCAATGTAAGAAATATTGCACCTAAAGATAAAATTCCTATATTTTCTTTTATATAGGTTCTTAATATTTTCATAAAAACCTCCTTAAAACTATTAAAATAAAGGGAAAAAATAAGTTGCAAATCTGGCTAAGCAATTATTAATTCCCTTGTGATTTAAAATCGAATACATTAAGTTTGTAGTGTATTATATCAGAATTTCCTTGAAAAATCAAGTTTTAAAAAATATGCTATAATATACGTAAATATCAATATAAAGAGAGGTAAAAAATGGAAAAAGATACTCTACTAAAAAAAGTTGAAGATTTATCTGATTTAGATAAACACCAAGAAATAATAGATCTGATAGAAGCACTTCCAACAAAAGAAATAAACAATGAGCTAATAGGAAAATTAGTTAGAGCATATATAATGATTCAAAATTATGAGAAAGCGATAAAAGTACTAAAAAGCATAGAAAAAGAGGAGAAAAATACTATGCTTTGGAATTATAGAATGGGTTGTTCATATTTTTATTTAGAAGATTATGAAAAAGCAGAAGAGTATTTTTTGAAAGCATATAATTTAGAGCCAGAAGATGAGAACATTAAAGACTTTTTAATGGATATTTATATTAATCTATCGAAGCAAGTAAAATTTGGGGAAGATGATTTAGATAATCAAAAGAAAGCCTTAAATTATGCATTAAAAGCAAAAGATTATATGACAACAGATGATAAGAAAATAGAATGTTATTCATATTTAGCTTTCTTATATAATAAATTTACAGATTATCATACAGCTGAAGACTTATTAAAAAGGGCTATTAGTCTAGGTAGAGATGACCTTTGGATACATTCTGAATTAGGATATTGTTTAGGAGAGTTAAATAAACTAGAAGAATCATTGGAACACTATCTTAGAGCTATAGAAATTGCGCCAAGCAATACTTGGTTACTTTCTCAAATTGCTTGGTCATATCGTTGTCTAGGAAGATATGAAGAGGCTTTAAAAGAGAATTTTAAGGCTCTAGACTTAGGAGAAAATAGTGAATGGGTATATGTTGAAATAGGATATTGTTATAAGGAATTAAATAATTATGATAAAGCTTTAAAATATTATTTAGAAGCAAATAAAATAAGTAAAGATAAAAATGTTTGGTTGTTATCAGAATTAGTATGGCTTTATAATGGAATAAAAAAGTATGAGAATGCACTAGAATATCTTAAAAAACTTGAAAAATTAGGTAGAGATGATAGTTGGTTTAATAGTGAATATGGTTTCTGTTTAATAGGATTAAAGAAATATAATGAAGCTATAGAAAAATATAAGCATGCTCTGGAAAAGGAAAATAATCTTAAAGAAATTATCCGTTATAACTCTCAAATTGGGTTTTGCTATCGTCTTTTAGAAAAATATGAAGAGGCTATTGAAAACTTAAAAAAAGTTTTAGAGATAATTAATGGAGATAAAACAAATGATAATATAGATGAGAAGATTTTTTTAAATTCTCAAATAGGTTGGATTTATGGAAAAATAGAAAATTCAAACCCAGAAGAAGCTCTATATTATCTATATGCTGCAAAAAAATTAGGTAGAGATGATGAATGGATTAATGCAGAAATAGGTTGGGAATTAGGATATAAGGCTGTAGGTAAAGATGAAGAAGCTGTAAAATATTTTGAAAGAGCGATAAAATTGGGTAGAAATGATGAATGGATATGGATTAGAATAGCCGATATTTATTTTGACTTGAAAAGATATGAAGATGCATTAAAAGCATATAATAAAGCTTATGAATTTGAATGCTTACATAATGAAGGACAAGCAAGTATATATATATACGTAAGATTGGAAAAACATTAAGAAGACTTGGAAGATACGAAGAAGCAATTGAGAAACTTTTAGAATCAAGAAAATTATCACTTGAAGAAGGAGAAAAAGTAGAAGTAGAAGATTTAGAGCTTTCATATTGCTATGCTACTCTTGGAGATAGAGATAATGGTGAAAAATATATGAAATTATTCATAGATTCAGTGGGAGTTCGTATAGAAAATGATGAGAAATTAAAAAAAGAACTTGAGGAACTTAAAGAGATGGTAAACATGTTATATCATCCATCATAAATAGTAAAGTAAAATCGAATGTTACAAAACTGAAATTTCAATTTAAAAGTAAAAAATAAGTGAGTTATGAATGGAAATTTATTCAGTAACAAACTATTTTTTACTTTTTATTATTTTGCAACAGCCTTTAAAATCAAGGGTTTTATTTACTTGATTTATATTTATCATAGTATTCAGTAGTTATAATATCATCTACTGATATTCTATTTTTCACTATTTGATTATCATATAAGAAATCTATTAATTTTTGCATTTTTTCTTTTGTATCATCTGTTATAGCTGGATCAAAATTAGAGAAAGTTAAATCAGAAGAGTAAGCTTTTTTATATACTTCAGCAGGAATACCACTTTGAGCATAGATATTAAATACTTCTTCTGGATTTTCTTTTGCAAAATCTTTAGCTCTTTCTAAGGCTTTTATAATTGCAACAGCAGCATCAGGATTTTCTTCTAAGAATTTTGTTCTTCCCACAACTAAACTTTGAGTTCCAACCTCAGGTTTATCTAAAGTTGAGTCTATAACTTTTCCAAGCCCTTTTGATTCCATATATAAAACTGTGTAATAGAAAGTAAATATAGCTTCAGCTTCTTTAGCACTGAATATAGATTGACCATCAGCTCCACCAGCATTTACAGAAACATATTTATCTTCATCCAAATTGTATTTTTTAAGAATTTCTTTAAAAAACTTTTGCTCAACTGTTCCTTTTCTATAAAGTACTTTTTTACCTTCTAAATCTTTAATTGTTTTTATATTATCATCATTTTGAACAAGGACTCCATACATAAATCTTGAATTATCAACTGCAAAGACTTTTACATCTCCACCATTACTTTTTAAGATTGTAATTGGGAAATCTCCATACATTGCAACATCAATTTTATTTGTTGCCAAGGCTTCATTTACAGCTGGACCTGCTTGTTGAAAATATATGAATTCAGGTTCATAGCCAACTTTCTTTAATTCTTCTACCATATAGCCTTTATTAACAGCTATCCCTGTCGCTTCCAGTGTTTGATTGGATATACCAGGTAAACCAATTATAACTTTTTTTAAATTAACTTCAGCAGTATTAGTATTTGTATTAGATTTTTTATCATTTGCTTTAAAAGGTCCAAAAGCCAATACTATTAGAGCTATAAGTCCTATTAAAATTTTTATTTTTCTGCTTTTTCCTTTCATTATTACTCTCCATTTTAGATGTTATACTCAACAGCATTCTTATTTCTATCCTCAAAGAAATAATCGTAAATTTTATTTTTATAAGATAAGAATTCTGTATTTGTTCTATCTTTTCTACCTTCTATATCTATATTAATAATATCTTTTATAACTCCAGGGTTTGCAGCCATAACAACAACTCTATCTCCTAAGTAAACAGCTTCTTCTATATCATGAGTTACAAGTATAACTGTCTTTCCTTTTTCTTGATGGATTTTTAAAAGTTCTTCTTGAAGCTGAACTTTTGTCATTGCATCTAAGGCACTAAAGGGTTCATCAAATAACATTATTTGAGAGTTTAGGGCAAGACCTCTTGCTATTGATGCCCTTTGAGCCATACCTCCAGATAGTTGGTCAGGATATGAATTTTCAACTCCCTTTAGACCAACAAGCTCAAGATACTCAAGAACTATTCTATTTTTTTCTTCTGATGAAATATTTTTTAAACCTATAGCAACATTATCTTTTATTTTAAGCCAAGGAAATAGTCTTGCATCTTGAAATATCATAGAGCAATCTTTACTCACACCATTTACAGACTTACCATTTATTAATATTTCTCCTTCTGTTATAGGAACCATTCCTGAGATAAGTTTTAATAAGGTACTTTTTCCACAACCACTCTTTCCTACTATAGTTATAAATTCACCTTTTTTTATATCCAAGTTCACATCATTTAAAATCTGAACTTCTTCATTATTTTTCTGAAATTTCTTAGAAATATTTTTAATTTTTATTATATTTTCACTCATAAATTTAAAGCTCCTAATTCTTTTTCCAAGGTGTTAATTCATGAGAAATTAACACTATTAATTTATCCATTAAAAGTCCAACAAGCCCAATAATTATCATACATACTATGACAACATCTGATCTCATTAAGCTTCTAGCATCATTTAATCTATATCCTATACCTGAAGACGAAGCTATAAGTTCTGAAGCAACAACTGCCATCCAAGAAGCTCCTAGACCTAAACGAAGTCCTGTAAAAATATTTGGTAAGGCTGAAGGAAGATAAACTTTAAAGAAAGTATCCTTTTTACTTAAATCATACATCTTTGCAACTTCAAGATATGTTTCTAAAGTTGAATCAACTCCACTCATTGTATTTATAACAATGGGAAAAGTTGCTGCAAACAATATTACTACAATTTTTGAAACTTCTCCTATACCTGCCCATAGGATAATAAGAGGTATCCAAGCAATCATAGGTATCTGTCTTATCGCTGTTAATGTCAGTTGAAAAAATTCTTTAGCTTTTGAGGATATTCCCATGAATATCCCCAAAGAAATTCCTAATATACTAGAAATAAAGAAACCAGCAAGAACACGACGTAGACTTAGACTTAAGTCATTAGATAATTGCCCTGATTTTAACAACTCTATAAAAGTATCCTTCACTCCACTCAATTTAGGTAGAGATGTAGGAGGGACTTTTCCAGTGTAGGTGAATATAAACCAAAAAAAGATTATCAACAGAGGTAAGATAAATTTTATATATTCACTTTTATTTTTCATAATAATAACTCCTATTTAACATTTTTTCTAATTAATTCTTCCAACCAAGAGTATAGTTCATCATAAGATTTTTCTCCTACTTTTCTAGAAAGTTCTTTTTCTCCATCTGTAGTTATGATTATAGGTATACCTTGAACTTTATATTTTTCAGTAATTTCAGGGTTTTTATCAACATCTACATATTTAGCTTTTATAGATTTTGCTAAGTCACTTTCTAGCACTTTTTCTATAACAGGGTGAAGTGCTTTACAATGTCTACATCTTTCAGCTCCAAATAAAATTAATTCTAATTTCTCAACTTTTTTATTATCTTCAACAATCTCTTCAAAAAGATTTCTATTTACAGTAAATAGTTTTTCTGTATTTAGTTTCTTACTTTCATCTATCTTAGCAACACATAAAGCATCACTTACACTATATGGGATAGTTCCTTCTACCTTTACTACAGTTTTTGCTCCAAATTTTCCAGAATTTTCAAGTCTGTATGTCTTAATATCAAGAGGTTTTATTTCCTTTTCTATAGGTTTTTCTTCTTGAGGAACCCATTCATAAGGATATCTATACGCTCTGTATATCATATTGTTTGTTGTCTTTCCAGCATCAGTAAAGTATGGAGATATCCATTCCCAAACTACTTCTTTTTCAGCAGTAACTTCAAAAACTCTTCCATCTGAACCTTCATCTATTAAAGTATTTCCATTAGGTAATCTTTGAGCTGAACTGACATAAGGACTATAAAATTTTGCAGCATCAGTAGGTATAGCTGCTTTAATAGACTCAGGAGTAAATTCCCAAACTATTTCTAAAGTGATAGGATCTATTTCTAAAACTCTTGAATAATCTCTTAAAGCATTTTTTAAACCATTTTTACTTGATGGATTAGGTAAACCATATCCTCCCCAACCACCATTGTCAAAAACAAGTATATTTCCTGCACCAGGTAGTCCTTGAGGTATTAAGTGAGCATGATGTGGACCTATGATAAAGTCTATATGTTTAACATCATCATCATTCCAATTTGGACCTATTTTCCAAACTATTTTTCCAGTTTTCTTTGAAATTATTGCAATAAAATTTGCTTCTCTACTGTCAAAAATAATATTTTCAGGATGAAATCTTTCATCGCCATTGTCATAATGCTTATTAGGACCTAAATAACTCATACAATTTATGTGAAGCCAATCTCCAACTCCACCATCAGCAGCTCTGATATTAGGATTTTCATATAGAGTTTTCTTAGCATCTTCATTAAATCCTATCTCTTCAAAATGCTCATTTGCATTCCATTGCCAAAGTATATTTCCTTCCCAATCGATTTCATAAAAAACATCATCAAGTAATTTTTTATCACTTATTTTTTTATTATAAAGAGTTTGGTGAGCAAGTATAAGAGTGTTTCCTTTATTAACTTCAGGAATTTGTCCTGGCACATAGTAACCTACAGGATTCCCTTCTCTTTGGTAATCATGATGGGTTCTTGCCATCCATCTTGGTTCTTCACCTTCATCTTCAACAAATTCAAATTTTTCAAACTTCCATACAATATTTCCATCATAGTCAATTTGAACTAAATCAAGTCCATCTTGCATACCATATTTAGGATTTCTATCTCCAGAATGTCCTATTAAATTTCCATTAGGAAGAAGTTTGTTAGGGAAACCATGAAATTGATCCCATCTTCTAACTTCGTTTCCATTCATATCAAATAATAAAGCTCCTGATTCTATTGTTTGAACTAAATTATATCCATTCCAACATTTTTCTGGTTTATATATTGTTACTCCTGTTGGGTAAATGCTTGGTAATCCCATTTATATCACTCCTTCAAATTTTTTTACTAATTCTATAAATTCATCTTGTTTAGAATAATCTTCATAAGTTATTTTTCTTTCTTTTAATATCTTTGCCATTTCTTCGAGAAATAAAGGTATAGTCTCAGCTTTTAATTCTCCCACTGAGCTATTCAATGTTATAGTATCATCCGTTTTAAATCTTCCACCTATGAAAACATTGAAATATGCTCCATCTTTTTTTCTTTTACCTTGAAATCCTAACTCAGCTATTTGATGAGCTGCACAGGAATTAGGACAGCCAGATAATTGAATTTTTGGTAAATAACTAGCTAATCTTTGTTTATTTTTAAAATAATTTAGAATCATTTCTAGTATTGGAGGTGTATCTAAAATTCCTGGATTACAGATAGTATTCCCTATACAAGAAAGAGAACTAAAAAATCTTTTCTTAGAGTATTTATTACTTAGATTTTCTAATGCATAAACATCAGCTCTTTTCAAATTTGCTATAAATAGCTCTTGATGAGATGTTAATCTAATTTCAACTTTATAATTAAGATTTTTTAAAAAGTTTACTAATTTTTCACCTTCTTTTAGACTTATATCTCCTTTAACTAAACGAATATAATATCCATATCTACCTTCTATCTTTCCTTTTACTATATTAAATTTTTTTATAAATTTTTCTTTTTCTTTTATAGCCTTAACTTCATAAGGATTTTTGTAATTTTCTATTTCTTCAAGAAGAATATTTTTATATTTATCTCCAACTTTTTTATATAAGTCATCTAAATAGTTATTAAATAGTTTTAAAAATTCCTCTTCACCTAATCTGATTAAAATAAAACGAAGTCTTGCTTTTCCTCTTATTTTTCTATCACCATGTTCATTGAAAAGGTTTCTCATTGCCACAACATAATATAGAGCTTCTTCAGGTTTTATAAAATCTTTAAGAACTATAGCTTCTCTTGGATTTATTCCTAAACTACCTCCACCAAAAACTTTAAAACCTTTTACTCCATCTTTTTCAATAGCTTCAAAACCTACATCTGCAATTTTTACATAGAGATTATTTTCTTCTTTATTAGAGAAAGCTACTTTAAATTTTCTAGGTAAGAACATAAAATCTGCTGTTTCAAGTATAAGTCTAGTAACAGCCTTGCTATAAGGAGCAACATTTATGATTTCTTCTTCAAAACCTGTTGTTGGAGGAGCTATAACAGCTCTTGCAGCATCTCCACCTGTCGCTTTAGTTAGAAAGCCTTTAGACTTTAATTCTTTTAAAAGATTGACCAAATCTTCTTTCTTATTTCCATGTAGTTGTATATCTTGTCTTGTTGTTAGATGTAGTCTTTTATCTCCATATCTTTTAGCTAGATCCAAAAAGAAAATTAAATTATCTAAACTTATTTTAGATTCCATAAATCTAGGTCTTACCATATAAGTACCTTTATCTCTCTCACCATAGATACCATACATAGATTTAGAAGCATTCCATAATTTATATTTTTCTTCATCTTTTAATGCAGCTTTAGTAAGTTTAATAAACTCTTCTACCTTATCTATCTTCTCTAAACCTTGTAGCTTTTCCATAATCAAAATCCCCCAATTTCATAATAATTAATTTCTAAATTATTGTAACAGTAAAATTCGTTAAACACAATTTAACAAAATTAAAATTTTAAAATTCATAAATAATGAACAAATATTCAAAAGATAGTCCTTTATTTTTAATGTTTTTTTAGATAAAATACGAACATCACTAGCTTTGAGATGTATGAAAAATTTGTACAATAGAAAGTTTAGACTATACTCTTGACTTTATACTGTTTACTATATACAATTAAAGTATGTTGTTACACTTTAAGGGGGTGATAAAATGAATAAAAAAAGTTATTTTGGAGATTTAATGTTATTCTTAGCAGCATTTATATGGGGAACTGCCTTTGTTGCTCAGATAGCAGGAATGGATAGAATAGGCCCTTTTACTTTTAATATGGCTCGTTCTATAGTTGCAGTAATAAGTCTTGGAGCTTATTTAATTTTTACTAAAGCTAAATCACCTAAAGATGTGTCTTTTTTATTAAAAGGTGGTTTAGTATGTGGTTTCTTTATCTTTGTAGGAACCTCTCTACAACAAATCGGTCTCCAATATACAACAGCAGGAAAAACTGGCTTTATAACATCATTCTATATTTTAATTCTTCCTTTCTTAACTATGATTTTTCTGAAACATAAAATAGATGTACTAACTTGGATAAGCATAATTATAGGTTTTATTGGACTTTATTTATTAGCAATACCAAGTTTAAGTGCTTTTTCAATGAATAAAGGAGACTTTATAGTTTTTCTTGGATCTTTTTGTTGGGCAGGACATATTTTAGTTATAGATTACTATTCTAAAAAAGTAAATCCAGTAGAATTATCATTTTTACAATTTGTTGTATTAAGCATTCTATCAGGAATATGTGCTTTTATTTTTGAAAATGAAACTGCTACATTAGGTAATATTTTTGCTTCTTGGAAGCCTGTTGTGTATGCAGGATTCTTCTCATCAGGAGTAGCTTATACTTTACAAATGGTAGGACAAAAATATACAAAACCTATAGTTGCTTCATTAATTTTAAGTTTGGAAGCTGTCTTTGCAGCTCTTGCAGGATACTTACTACTTGATGAAGTTATGAGTTCTAGAGAATTTTTAGGAAGTTTTATTGTATTTTTAGCTATGATTTTCTCACAAATACCTAAGGATTTATTTAAGAAAAAATATATAGAAATAAAAAAATAAATATAGATTAAAATTTTCATTTGACAAATATTACTATATAGTATACTATTATATAGTAATATTTTTTATTTAGTATTGATAATATATTTTAAGGAGAACTTATGGAATATAATTGTGCAATGTATGTAAGTCAAATTAGGCAAATGACAATTAGGGCTTTAAATCAGATTTTAAAGAAACATAATATTACTTTAT
>ERZ773062.566-NODE-566-length-18601-cov-48.237625_pt1 | contig 18601 bp, 17 predicted proteins | sample MGYA00580626_ERZ773062 | MGnify/ENA primary metagenome ERZ773062 (study PRJEB29015, sample SAMEA2738003) | human oral metagenome | biome: human oral; feature: human-associated habitat; material: dental | place: China | collected 2058 ...
CATGTGTATTCGGTACGGGGCTCACCCTTGTGGGGCCATGCCCTTCAGACACATCAATCTTGGCCCTTTGGTCCCAGGATTTCTAGTGCTAACAGCCCTTTAGTCAAATGTTTCACTATCTCGTTGTTGCGAGGGAATAATCCTCGGATTTCAGCGTTTTATGATCATTGACGTTTTCATTTTTCGACCCAGGTTCGCCTAACCAATCTTACCCGAGGCCACGGTTGCCTCCCACACATGCCTGGGAGCACTCCAGTCGTGAGACCCGCTAAGGTCGCGAGTCCTCATGAGGTTGTAGGGCCTCAAGAGGAACGGCGGAATTGAAGCACCGCTGAAGCCCTGCCCCGGTCGGTACGCTTCCCGCGCGCACGCACATCCAACGAGTGGCGGCCAAGACCCTAGCAACGGCCACACTAACCCTTCAACGCGCACGTGAACCCGACAGGTGGCTGCCCAAACCCGGCAGGTGGCCGCCTGGGCCCACTAACACGCACGTTAACCCACCTGGCGGAGCATGGACAGCCGCGCCCAGCTTCCACTAGGTGGTTTTAGCGGCTCTTCATAATTGGGGTGTGGGGGTGTTGGGTGGGGTTCGGCGTGTCGTGGCCGGGTAGGGGTCGAGGTCTTTCGATGATGGAGATTCCTACACCGTCCATCTGAAAGACCTCGACACGTCCAATGCTACCTTTGATCGCCCTGACCTGAGCACGTTCACGCGTCTGGGTGACCGGGGCCTGGAAGTGACCGGCCAGCGCATGTGGCCAGACCATGCAGTATTGGCATGCCGCATTGTTGGTGAGGATCGGTGGTCGACGCTGCGGAGGTCAGGGCGTGGCTCGTGACACGGTGATCAGGCGCTTGGCGCACGAGCCTTACAGGTGGCGACCCACAGTATTGCACGTGAGCATGCACCGCTACCGGTGCCAGGAGTGCGCTCACGTGTGGCGTCAGGATATGAGCCAAGCGGCCGATCCGCGCGCCAAGCTCTCACGGGCGGCGGCGCGCTGGGCGCTCACTGGGCTGGCCGTTCATCATTTGACGGTGGCGCGTATCTCCCAGGCCCTGGGCGTGTCCTGGAAGAGCCGCCAACACCGCTGTCCTAGCCGAAGCAGAGCGCTCACTGATCAACCACCCGACCCGGTGTGAAGGCGTGCGCGTCATTGGCGTGGATGAACATGTGTGGCGCAACACCCCTTACGGCGACAAATATGTCACCGTCATCTTGGACTTGACGCCCATCCGCGACCGCCGCGGCCCCTCCCGACTTTTGGACATGGTCCTGGAGGGGTCTGGTTTTTTCGGACCGTTTGTTTTGAGAGGGTTGTTCTGAGTAGTCCCGGCTGCTTGTGGCCGGGCAGAATGGATGACCATGAGGAAGTTCTCGAAGCACACGCCTGAGCAGATTGTCGTGAAGCTGGAGAAGGACGAGGCGTTGCGAGGTGAGGGCATGAGTACGGCCCAGGCCTGCCGCGTGCTGGGTATCAGCGAGGCGACGTTATGTCGGTGGCGCCAGCGTTATGGGTCAATGAATCGTAGTGAGGCCAAGGAACTGCGTGAATTGCGCGAGCAAAACGCGCGCCTCAAACAGTTGCTGGGCCAAGCAGAGCTGGAGAAGGCAGCGCTGCGAGAGTTGGCGGAGGGAAACTTCTAAGCCCGGCGCGCAGGCACGACGCTGTCAGCCACCTGGTTGGTCAGGGGTTTTCTCAGCGTCTTGCATGGGTGCGTTGCTGGGCTGTTGCGGTCAGCGTATTGCCGGGCCCGCGCGGCGGGCGGGGCGAAAACGCTGCGTGATCATGGGTCTGTGCGCCAGTGGATGAACGATTTTACCGCCACGCATCGACGCTGGGGCTATAAACGCGCCTGGGCGCGGGCCAAGAGCGAGGGCATCATCGTGGGGCGTGATACGTTCCGGCGCTTGTGGCGCACCGAAGGACTGCGCGTGCGCCCGCGCAAAGCCCACAAGCCCCGCACCGCGCCGCACCTACAGCACCTGGTCAAGGCCAGCGCTCCTGTGCAGGTGTGGGCCATTGATGTCCAGTTCGACTCGGACTGGAAGGGGGCGTGTCTTGAAGGTCTGTCACGTCATTGATGAGTTCACGCGCCAGCACCTGGCTTTCCGCGTCGAGCGGCGCATGGGAGCCGCCGACGTGATCGAAATGCTTGACCTGGCTGCCCTAACCCATGGTGCGCCCCAGGTGCTGCGCGCCGATAACGGGTCTGAATTCATCGCCGCAGCCATGGGGCGCTGGGCCAGCGAGCACGACACGCTCCAAGCATTCATCCCACCGGGCCAGCCGTGGCATAACGGGTTCGTAGAGTCCTTACACAACCGCATGCGCGATGAACTCCTCGAGGACAACATGTTCGATGGGCTCGATCACGCCCGCACCCTGATCGGCGCCTGGACCCACCGCTACAATGAAGAACACCCCCACAGCGCGCTAGGCTGGCTCTCACCCAACCAATACGCACGCCAATGGGCACAACACCACCAATAACAACCAACAACCCTCAAAACACCCGGCCCACAAAACCAGACCAGGCCAGTCCCCAGGCCGCTCCAAGCAGGTCTTCACAACCTGGCGGGCCTCCCAGCCCGATACGTGGCGTGAGCGCATTGAGATCGTCTCTACGGATGAATTCACCGGGTATAAGAGCGCAGCCACCGAAGAACTCCCCGGTGCGAGGGCGGTCATGGATCCCTTCCACGTCGTACACCTCGCCGGGGATGCTCTCGATGAGTGCCGCAGACGCATTCAGCAAGAACTCCACCATCGGCACGGTCGGGCCACGGATCCCCTCTACAAGGCCCGCAGGATGTTACACACCAGATCCTACCTGCTCACCCCACGCCAGCAACACCGCATCCTCGACCTGTTCGCCAGCGATTGCCACGTCACCCTTGAGGCCACGTGGAGCGCCTACCAGAACATCATTGATGCCTACCGCGCGCCCGATACGAGCGCGGGCAAGGCTTTGATGCAAGCCGAAATCAACACACTGACCTCTACGCGCGTACCGAAAGGCCTGACCGAACTCATCACACTGGGAAGAACGCTCAAACGCCGAGCCCGGGACATCCTGGCCTACTTCGACCACCCCCACACCAGCAACGGTCCCACCGAAGCCATCAACGGCCGCCACGAACACCTACGCGGATCCGCACTCGGATTCCGCAACCTCACCAACTACATCGCCCGCTGCCTCCTCGAAACAGGAGGATTCAGACCCCAACTACACCCTCAATTATGAAGAGCCGGTAAACCTCCAACCTTTCCGTCTACGCCACAAATGAGCGACCGCTCCGACGCTGCAAACCAAATTGAGATAACAGCGATGGGCCAACGAGGAAGGACAAAGTCGGCCCCGGCAGTTACCGAGGCCGACTTGGGAGTGGAACTGAGTTGCTAGGCTACATCCCTCCTACACAGAAGTGAGATCCCCAGAAACACACAAGCCAACAGCCAACAAACTATGATCACCACAGCTACCAGACCTGAATGCAGTGTGTTGACCCCAAGTAAAGGCTGCATACTAAGCACTGCCGTCTTGTCTAACGCGGAGGGAAGCGAACCGATGTTACCAGTCAACGTAAACCCGTGCAGGAACTTGAAGACATCAGAGGATCCGGACAATATGCCAATGCACAGAGTTTCAACGCCGAAGGTCCAACCAAGGCCAAGCATCACAGCACCGAGAATCGACCTGGTCAAATACCCGAACAGAGCCCCTAGAACTGCGTATGAGAAAAGCCCAAAGGTCGTGGCCCCAAGAGCAAGCATCGTTCCGCCGAAATGAAATTCGAAGTCAGAACCTCGAATGACCGTGAAAATGGTTGAGCAGATTGCCGCTGCTATAAACGAAGACAAAGCCATAATCAGACAAACTACGGCGATGGTGATGAGTCGACTGACACCAAGCCACCACCGCTTAGGTATTCTTGCCAAAAGCACACCCAAAGTCTTAGACTCATAGTCACTACAAATCAAAATAGCACCTACTGCAACACCAACAGGAATGCCATAGAAAGGAACAGAAGCAGTCACATATTCACCCAACACCGGCAACTCGAGGCTCGCCCGAATAGCTTCAGCGGCTTCAGGCCCGATTCCATCAATCGACGAACGGTATAGGGCATACGGAATACAATAAGCAAAAACAACGATTTGGAGGACCCAAATGAGCACAGCTATTCGAATTGACGGTCTTAGCATTGCACCCTTTAAGTCTGCGCGAATAATACGCCACAAATCTGTTGACAAACGATTCTGAACACTAACAGCACTCATTTCACTGCTCCTTTTGAGTCATCGACAGATAGGCAGCCTCAAGAGAGTCTCGTCGCTTGACAGACCTGACCTCAACATTCGCCTTGACTAGGACACGGACCAGATCTGATGCAACCAGATCCTCCGGCAGATACGCCAGGAGACTTTCCCCCTCAACTACAACCTTCACACCAATACCAACAAATAGCTGTGAAGCCTTAGCCACGTCCCCGACCTGAAACTCGAACGGAGCCTGACCGTTGAACTGTTGGCGAAGCTGTTCTGGCGTACCTTCAGCCACAAGTTTGCCAGACTCAAGGACAGTAACAGTGTCGCACACCTGCTCAATCTCTCCTAGCAGATGGCTGGAAAGCAAGATCGTCGTGCCAGACTCTCGAAGGGTCCTTATCAAATCTCTGGTTTCCGCAATCGCCTGCGGGTCCAGACCATTGACTGGCTCATCGAGAATCAGCAACTCAGGCCTACCCAGAAGGGCGATGGCTATTCCAAGTCGCTGCTTCATGCCGAGGGAGTATCGCGAGGCCTTATCTCTAGATCGATCAGCCAATCCAACAAGTTCAAGAATGCGCCCACATTCAACGCTATCCACGCCGAAATATCCCGCAAATAGCAACAAGTTTTGCTCTCCACTAAGGTGACTATAGAAAGCAGGCATCTCAATCAACCCGCCTACATTGTGGGCCATCTGTCCGGGCGCCTGGCCAAATACACTAATAGTTCCAGATGTGGGCCGAATCAAGTTGAATAGGCACTTCATCAACGTGGTCTTTCCAGCACCATTCCGGCCCACCAACCCATGGATCGCCCCCTTTTCCACCTTAAAATCGAGGTCATCAAGCGCAACCGTTCCGGTCCGGTAGATTTTGCTCAGACCACGGCAGTCAACAACCTTTTCCATTTCATCTCCTATCAGTTTTCAGTAATTTAAAGATTCGCACCACTGAAACAACTCTTCCTGAACTATCTGCCATACCTTTCTAGCCGACTCGGCATTCGCCGACACTGACCCGCCAAAATCAATTGAGAATAACAACGTGGGCTTGAGAATACACATCGGTGGCAAGGAGGGAAGCGCATAAGGGAGTCCGACAAAGTGCCCCGCGCCAGGCAAGCACTCAACCCTCAGAGCGCCCGGCCACTCCGCGTCCGCAAGCCTGCCAGCAATTCGCTCAGCATATTCTTGGGACGGCCACAGCCCATCGTCATCCCCAACGATCAAGGTGATGGGGCCATTGCACTTCTCCACAGGAATAGCTGACCGTTCGACGGCCTCGACTCTCTTATGGAGGTCTTCCAGGAAGCCGCGCATCTGACGCATCGGCTTTCGTCGAATCACGGAGGATAGATACATGACCATCATTCCAAATCCCCTGCCGCCAGGAACCCATTCCAGGGGCTCCCCATCCCGAACCCATGCGGGATCCTTGAATGAATAGTTCTCGCTGATACCCGATTGCCTGATGGATGAGGGTGAGAGGGCGATAGTCAGACCCACGTTGACATTATCCGCTGCCACCTCAAGCGCCAACTCCGCACCACGCGACATCCCAATCAGTGCAATGCGATCCCCCAACACACGATCATCATTGTGCATATACGTGACGACATCATCAACGTCATTCAGGTCAACGTTGACCAAGTGCGGAGGACGATCCTCACACCCAAACCACCTAAGGGCTAAGACGGAATAGCCCTCAGACGCGATAAGCGTGGCGGCAGCAGCCAAATCGGCAGACTCAGAGCCGTGCAGCAACAGGACGCCCGGATGCGGCAACCCATCGTTGGGACGAGCGAATGTACCCACCACGGGAGGCTCATGCACCCACTCGCATGTAACATTTTCACCGAAATGCCGACGGAAGTGGGCAGAAGCGACGACAATATCACCACGAAGCAGCTCCAAACGATACTCCAACTCGACTGGAAGGTTGCGAGTAAAGAACTTCGACTGATCAGGGCCCTTCATTGACCACAGCGGCCCCTGCCCATCAACACCAAGATATGTCGAGCCTTCACAAGGGGCCATTCGAGACAGATCGACCGCACCTGCGCCATCCGCATCTACAATGGCGACTGATTCCCATTCCCTCAGCGCGCCGTCCACAACCCTCGTTCGAATGGTCACCCGCTCGCGAGGGACGAGGCCTGCTGCCGTTATCTGAATGGGGGCATCTATTCGCGACCTCTCTGGAGTCACTTTTATAACTGGTCCCATCACTGCGCCTTCCGATTGCTGAAAACAAAATGAATCAGCACCAATCCACAAATGAACAAACCCAGAATGACAATTATCGTCGCCCAAACGGCACCGAACACGGCAGTCAAATACTCTATCCACCACCAGATGCTAGCCACCACGAGTAGAGCCATGGCGAGCAACTCAAATATCGCGAAAATTTTAACACTCGAGCTGAAACATCTGCGGTTATCTTTACGAAAAACGGCGTTTATGATCCAACTTCTCCCCTCGGAGGATATATTCCAAACCCCCAGAGAATGACTCACAATTCTTTGACCATCAAGCCCAAAGAAGGGAAGAAGATTGACAACTGTAGCAAAAAATCCGGGGAGAAGAATGGCTGCGACAAGCTCGGCCGCAACACCTTTCCCTAAGAACAGATAAGCAACCGCAAATGGAACTAAAGGAACCGACCCGGCCAATATTCCAGCAGCGGACACTATGACACGGCGATGTGCTGCAACGAGGTAGACCTCATCAGCACTTGCGTAAAAATAAAGCATTGGCATACGCCACGCAAGACCAATCTCACCACACCCAACACCCACGCCTACACACGCTAGCGCGTGCCCCATCTCGTGAGCAAACATTGAAACAAATAAAATTACGACGGAAAGAGCTGCAATCATGGGAGCATCAGAAAAAACATGGCCAACAGCGTCTTTCATAGAGCGAAAGTGGCAACCAACGACAATGCATAGAATAGTGCAGCTGAGAAGGCCGAAAATAAGAGCCCATTTTGATATCATCCAAGGAAAATGCCGCTGAATACTAGCTATTAGCAAACCCGGATCAAAAAGCCCAAACCTTCCAGACGATAGTCCCCATTTTCGGGTGAGCCGCTTTTTACAGCACTCAAGATCAAACTCAAATCCATCTGCCAACAGAAGACGCTTAGACCCTAACAGCGCAGCCATTTGCAGCCACGACTGCACACCTAATACCTTACCAAAGACATCCGCATACGCTTGGCTGATCTCATCAAACTCAAGCCCTCGGTTCAATCTGTCGATAATGAAAAACTCGCGATCACCAACGATATAGAAGGAGTTCTCCTCGGCATTGTAAACCATATGGACTGACACTCCGTCGCGAGCAATCGCAGGACCTAGGATAACCCCAGGTCGAATAGTTAGGTCCAGATCCTGATATGTCATGAACACGCCTCAAGGTGTCGCTGCAGCAGGTACGAGAGATAAATCTCTTCAGGAATGCTGATACCGATTCGATTATTGGTCATATGGATATAAGGAACAAGCAAAGACCACCTCGCTTTGTTTTCATCGTCCGCTACGTCACGAGCACCGGTCTCACGAGACATCAACAAGATTTTGCTCTCACGGGTGGCCCTGTTCAACTGCTCACGAGTGCGACGCACCTTGACACCCCAGTCACTCAAGAAGCTCGGGAGCTCCTCCTGGCGGTCACCTGTAACAAGCTCGCTCATGCCGATGATCTGTTTATGCAGACGCTCCCCCATTCGCGCAAAGTTTTTCTCATACTCATCAGTTTTAGAACTTTGCTTCATGGTTGTTCTCCAGAATGACTGATAAGCCTTTAGAAATTCCAATTGATCCCCACTGTCGGGGAAAAATGTTCCGATAGTAACAAACATAATTTGCAAGGCCAGGCCGAACAGAACTGAACGAACATGGGCATTAGTTTCATCCAATAGACTCAATACCAGATCACTGGAATCCTCAAAATGCTGTTCGGAAATTTGAACACCATTTGGGCCACCATACTTAATGTATTCGGGTTCGTACTCCTCAACGGACGTGGAGTTTGAGGGTCGAATCGGCATGCCGTCGTCTCCGTAGAGCTCATTCCATTCCTCTTCACTACCTTCCATCAAGAACATGTCTTTATAGATATCGCCAACAATCTCTGATTTCACTTCATAAAGTGCCGGACGCGCTTTAAGGAATGCTACCACTCGCTCGTTAACTATCCGCTTAACCCGATCAAAGGACTCTGGACGCGGCTTAATTCGAAGTCTAAGATGGGGCCCCTCCAGCCAGTATCGAATGAAGAACCAACGCTCGATCAAATTCAGGTCGCGCAACTCTTCGATTAATGGCTTTATACAGTCAATAAGAAGTGGATTATTGTTGCTTGTATAAAAAATATAGTAAGCATACCAATCTTCACGCACTAACGGCTCTGGATAGTCGGCTTCATCATATGCGACCGGCCAAACCTCTATCATGGTTTTCCCTTCTGGTCGAAGCGGACCTCAATTGTCTGTTCTGAGACATAACTACCCTCAGAGTTCTTTAGCCACATCTCGTTAGGGGACGGCAACATCTCTTGAAATACCAGCCTAAAAGCGCCTTGACGAATCATCTCGTCGAGCAACCATAAGCACGACAGAGATTCGAAGTCAATATACTGCGGCTTCGTTTTGCCAAAACCAGCAACATTTCCGCCGGCTATGTTTTCGCCTTCGTCTTCCAATTCATCTTCTTCCGAATCTGGCAGGCTTCCCAACGTTGCAAAGACAAAGCGCGGCAAATTGTGCTCCCGACAAAATTGCTGCCACGCCAGATACCACTCTGAGGTTTCAGCGAACGACTCGCGATGCGGCAGTTTCGACGGATTTGCCTTCCAAGTCTGCCGGACCAGTACCAGACTCCCATGGCACAACCGTGGGTGTGAGGCAATCACACGGTCACCCAATGGTTCGTCTGTGCCAGTCCACATGTCCAACCGAGCCATTCGGTTAGTGGTGAACATGAGCAGTACTCTTTGCACATCTGGCAGCGCCAATGGCATCAGAAAACCCAAATAGACGGGAATGACCCTTTTATGCAGTTTTTCCGAGTACAGGTACAGTTCATTGGTCTGCGAATTGTAGCGCACGCGCAAATCCTCGACTGGAATTTGAAGCTCCTTCGGGCGAGAGCTTGTTTCACCAGGGCAGGCGATTTCATATTTAGTCACTGACGGATGAAGATTCAAATTTGTCGAATCAAACCCGCCAGTCATCTCTGCATAAACTGCTCCCTCAGGCTGCAGCTCATCCAATCGATGCGCCACCCGTGTAGACACCTGGCCAGGACCGACTTCAACATCATCCAAGATGTGTAAGAATCGCGAAAACATCAGCCCCAGCCCCGAATAGGTCTGATTCATCACGACTCGCCCTGGATCAGTACCTGCCACCTGAACGAAGAAACTTCTGTGGATAGAACCGCTTGTTTCCGGCAGTAGCGAGCTAACCGCCTTGAAAAACTCCTCGTCGAGACTCATGACTCCGCCATCATAGTCTGCATAGGCTGCGCGCATCCGTTCTACTAGCTCAACTCGGGCAGCATAGATAGCGTCAATTTCGGGCATGTTAAGCCAATTGTGCGGCGGTCCTGGCATTCCATCTGACGCTGAGGGTGTCGGCCTCATGTTTGACTTCAGGTATTCGTCGAACAGGTCCATATGGAAGTCGGACACGAATTTCAGGAAGTCACAGCATTCCCCATCAGGCTTAAAGCGTGCTAAGAAAAACCCTTTCAATAGGATCCTCTGCGGGAGCAAAATGTCAAAAACGTCTAGGATCGAGCTAAACCGAGCTAAATCATCAGCTAGGGAATCATTCCAGAGCGCCTGTGAAGCAACAATCTCAAGCTCAGAGTTCGCCGAGTCCTCGTACAACAAGTTTCCGGGGAGAACCGATTCCTCTTCTCCGATGGCCTCGAATAATCTCACGAGTTTACAATGAAGTTCTATCAATGTGACGCGACGCGCAGATGGCTGCTGATTGGCAGTTGACTTCGCCAGAACATTAATCTCACTCAGTTGCGCTGCGAGCTCTTCCGACCATTGGCAACCCAGTTCTGACAACGACTCAATATACTTGCCAACGGGGTCATCAGCGTGGATGTCCACAGACAGCTGAGGCGTAGTGAGCAAATCCAAGCGGAGAAGGGCAGAGAGGAACCTTGAGATGTCTTTATCCGTAGCTTGTAAAGCTAGGCGTTCACCGAGCGCAGATTCTAGTTCTTTCAATCGGATTCCAGGTTTCGACTCGATTATCGCAACCAGACACTGCATTATCTCGCCCGCAGACAAGTAGAATATCGATTCCTGCATACGGTCCACAGAAACCTTTGAGTCAGACTTGTCCACAAGTCGCCTACGACGCATATACTTTAGCCGCTCAGACTTGATCTCCCAGCCAGAGGCAAGTGCCACTGGCAGGTCAGCTGCATACGTCTTATGATTCATCAGGCACGCGGTGATGCGGGGAAGCAAGGCCACGTTCAAGCGCACTTTGGACTTTATCCATGTTTGACCTTGTGCGCTTATAAGCGAGCTTTGCTCACCAAATTCACCCAGACTAATTGGTGTTAATGTGGAGAAAGGGCTTGTTTTGCATGCGGCACGATACGCATACGTGAGCAGGGTTCGCCACTCTCGGCGTGGCCGTTTCTTGCGACGTTGGGACAAGTTCATTTTCGCAAATTCATCCAGGCCACACTCAGTTCTAGCATTCGCTAGGACGAGAGCACCCCTAATTTCCGGCCTTTGCGAAAGCTCAACGAGATAATCCGAAGTAGCCGTCTCATCCGCGTCCACGAGCTGGGAGCCATCAGCAAGAAGATCCTCATACTTCCGCACCAAAGTGATCCAATCCTTGACCAACCCGGCAAGGCCGTGCCTCTCCACTGCCTCGATGGCACCGTTAAGGTCCTCCGGAGCCTTCAACTTATGGGCCGTTCGCCGCAGTCGAAGTAGGGCTCTCCTGTTGGCCCGATCGTTATTCCCACCGATGGCACTTTCCAGAGCCGCGTTCAGGTCTTTTTCCGCAGAGGCGAGTTTCTTTTCAGCTTCTATGACGCACTTGGCCCAAGTGGCCATGTCTGGGCTTTCCAAACCCTTGACTACATCATAAGGTAGGCCACTGGTGCGACACATGAAAAACGGTGTGAAATCAGCACTATGCTTCGCGGGTGTATGATTTGCGCTAATCATCCGTCGGCTCCAGTTCCATCTGCACCTCGGCGATATCCAATTGTTCCGGGCCTACGGCCAGAATCAACATTGGCCACTCATCCTCGGGATCCATTGAATCTACCCGTGCAGTGTCAAACAACTCCGCGTAAGCATCGTAAGCAAAACCAAGGGCAGCGCCACAACCAAGTTTCAGGCTCGCTGCGGCAAGGTAGATATACTGGCATGCAGCCCCCAATAGTGCATCCTGCACTCGTAATCCTCTTGGCCCCATTTGATTCATCAGGTGATCAGGCCACCCCGTGAGGGTAATCACAGCAGCCGTCGAACCGAAGTCGTAGTTCTTCAGATAATAGGTGCGCTGCTGGAAATCATATAGGTTTCCTTCAACCATCAACTCGAGCTTCCCATTCTGATAACGGTAAGCACCAGGCTTCAGTTTTTCAACATTATTCACAAGCACCCACGCACCGATCGTCTCGTGCGAGGCTAAGCCAGCGAAGTCGACGCCCTCATTGGCTCGGAGTCCAGCCAGGAGCAAAGCGTGCAGGTCTTGCTGGGTCAGCGGGCCAACACAATTGGACAACATCCCAAATGTGCTACGTCTCGTGCGCAGCGTATCTACGAGGGGCATAGCGAGAGGCGCAGGCGCCGGCAATTCGATGGTCTCAAGAACCTTGCGACCAGACTTCCTAGACGGATCATCATGTGCAGCGGGAATGGTTCCCCGCCCGGCGGCCCGCATTTCGCGAACGACTAGCTCGTTCCTGTCCCAGCGGAGAAGATTAGACGACCGCTCGCTTTCCTCGCGCTGCACATTACCGGTCCAACCCGCGCCAATTTCACCCGCGCCAAAATTCAGCGGAACAACTGCAACAGCTGACTCCAGGTCAGAATCGAGTGAAAGTAGCTCATTGAGCGCTAACTCGTCGAACCAAAGCTGCGGCCTAAAGTCCAGACCGCGAGAGCGTGCCCACAACGCCCATGAGCTGCAGGCGGTACCGATATCGGTGGCGGTAACATGAGGAGCAAAGGTCGAGTACTTGAACGAATTTTTCCAGATCTTGATAGTCAAAATAAGGAAAGAGCTCGCTCCCTTGACAGGATCAGGCAGTGCCTGACGAACACGATCAGTAACATTGCCAACAACTAGCCGTTGGAGTTCATTACGACTACTGTTCCAGTTATAGACACCAGGTACCAGCCCCCCCTCTCCTGCATTGCACAGGTAGACCTCAAGGCTATACAGAGAGCCGCCACCAGAAGCCCCCCTACCCCAGACGGGACGCAAGTACTCATGGATGTGGCTAACGCCCTCGTTGCGATAAATCTGAAGTTTGCGAACCTTAATGCCATAGGCCGCCCACAATAACTCGATAAGCGCATCGATATTATAAGGGCGAAAATCAGCCGACTCCCCATTCATCAAAACCTGCTCAAGGGTCATATCATTAGCGGATAAACCGCCGTGGAATCGGATGGTCTTAGCACCCGAATACACCTTGTGAGTCCGAGGTTTGTCTTCCCAGTTTGTCCTGTGGTCTTCAGGCTCCAAAGGGATCTGAGCGCGGCACAAGACATTTCTAATATAGGAGGAGGCTGCTGATGGAGTTTGCATGTCCTTAAATTCAGCAGACATGAAGTTATCCTTTCAACTATTTCAATATCAACGATTATGGGAAGGGATGCGGAACTGGGTTGAGATCCTCGTATTTCAGAGGAGCCTCGAACCAACCTGCTTCCACCGGAGCATTTCGAACCCGGGGCATCAAGGGTCCGCGCTGCATAGTCCAGCCGAAATCGATCGGGACTAAGCCCGGAACGATTGTGCTAACAGTAAACAGATTTAGTGCTTCCTGTTCGGGCGAAGTTTGATCCACAACCAAAGCGTCAAAGCCTTTTTTGGCCAAAGTTGCCACGACGAATTTCAAGTCTTCAGTCAAATCTCGATTGCGAGGCCTTGATTGATACCAATTCTCGTACAGGTCGTCCAGTCTACGCACGGGCTGCTCCTGCTTCAGCAGAAAGTCAGAAGCCCAACGCATCTCAGACGCACCATGGAGAAGAGCATGATGCTTCAACTCCGTGCACTTTCTATAATCCTGCATTATTGCATCAATCAAGTCCCTATTAGCGTTGACTCGATCCTCGAAACCAGGCACGTATGAAGCAATTTCACACAGGGCACCACGGAACGCGTCGATCGGGTCGAAGCCCGAACCGGCTGCGTAGCACAAGGCACCCTGGCCACCATCTCGTCTGACTGCAACAGCTGAAACGACCGGGAAGGGAAGGTCAACACGATTATCGAATGCCCTAACGTCATACCCCAGCATCGCCAAGCGATTAATCATGTGTCGAACATCATCCTCGCGAATGGCTGCGACATCAATTTCGGGTAGCGGCGCCTTACTAAACCAAGCTGTTACGAATGCATCCCGCTCAATCAACTCCATCAGGCCAAACAGCGCGGCCTCTTCGAGCGAGCCCCCCGTGGCACAGCCATTTGAACACTCGGCTACAAAATTCGCACTAGCGTCTGCATTGAGATAGTAGGAGAAGATCAAGGGAACAAGGAGCGGTTTAGAGTCACGGAGGGACCAGGCCCAAACCCACGGAATCTCAAGTTGCTCGGTGAATTTAGTGAAGCGATGAGGGAGATGTTCATAAAACTCATCGGGATACAAAGTGACTGACCTCGGGTCAATCGCCCTGTCCTTTACTGAAGAGTAACTCGCTACCATAGCAGGCGCGTAACGCCTTGAAATCAGGCCGCTGTGCCTCTCAATTCCTTCCAGAATTCCTAGGAGAACGCTATCTTCAAAGTTGTTGGCGTGACCGCTCCAGAAAAACTCATGTATTTCACTGACACCTCCACGAACTCTGTGATAACCCGTGGCCATCGCAGTCGATGTCGAGTCGTAACCCCGCCCAACCACTGGGCCTAGCATCCCGCAGATGGGGTTGGCAAAGGCATCGGGCTCAATGCCGTAATCGCGCACCTTCGTGGTGCGGTTATCGTCTACTGACTTCTTGAGTCGCGGTCGCAGGTGTATCTCAGAGGCACTTTCGGGACATGTGATCACCGAAAAGCAGCGTGGGCAGCTACTGTCAGCGATCAAAGGGATAGCACTAATTTCATTCGAGTCAGCCTTCAGACTGTAGACCATGGTGTAGCCCTTAGGGGTACACGGCCAGGCAGAGGGCATGGCATCGATGACGGAATTAATGATTGACTTGAAAGGTTCTTCAGAGAGAGATAGCGGATCGACTGCCAGCATTTCACCACCAGATTCGAGAGTGTTTCTCTCCTCCTCAACACGAAGAATTTGCCACCTGCGAGCCAAACAAGCGAAACATCCTCCGACACCCTTATGAGGAGGGTCAACTGGTACGATAACCACACCGTGGGATGCGTGAAACGCCACCACGTCAGCCCCGCTGGATTCAACATCCTCGATCATTTGACACAGCACCGTGTCATCCAAATAATTATCTAGCCCCAGCGGAACAGGAAAAAAGGATGGTGTGTTGGCCATTTCTAACTCCTCAATGTGAATGCTCTCCGGTCACGCCCAACGTCTTCTTCAAATTACGCAGCAGATCCGTCCTTCGAGGCCCACGGCTCAGAATGGGATTCTGAGCCGAGGCGCGAAGGGTTGGGACCTACTGCCAATAGCTAATTGCCGGAGGTGAGCTCCTCTAGCCTGGCAGAGTCAGATCCCGTGTTAAGTCGAGGATCCCGCCTCCCATCGGCGTACTACCAACTATGCACAGCTCGACGTAGAACCGGTGGAACACGACGTGCTGCATGTTGAAGAGGTGCTACAGGAACAGCACGAGGTCGTGCTGCAAGCGCAGGATGTAGTGCTACAGCAGTTAGCCATATCCTCGGATAACTCCTTCAGGTCGATGACCTCGAAGGTCTCGACTTCGAGGTTGGCAATTTCATTGAGGGCCGACGTTTCCATAATTATTGTTTCCCCTTCGAAGATTTGAGTTCGATTTTGTGATAGGAAGTTATGCACAGCTTGAGGTAGAACCGCAGGAACAAGACGTGCTGGTGCAGGAACCGCAGGAGCTGGAGGAGCAGGCGCAGCAGCTTGAGGTAGAGCAGGAGCACCAGACTTTCATGGCATCCTCATCGAGCTCAACCAATTCGAGAATCTCGAAAGTGTCGACCTCAAGGTTAGCAATTTCGTTCAGAGCAGACGTTTCGTTCATGATAAAACCCTTCAGTGAATATATATGGAACATGAAGCACAGCTGGAGGTGTCCCCAGTAGAGTGAGTGAAGTGAGAGCGCCAGACCTTTATCGAGGCCCCCCTTCTCCAGAACCTTGAAGTCTCAACTTCCAGACAAGACAGCTCAGCAATGGCTACGGTCAGGTCGCAGCCGCTAAACACTGGCTGTTCTTTTCAGATAGCTAAAGGACTTGCTGCCTTAGTTCACCTCCTTGTCTGACGATGCGGAGTCAGCGGCCAACAGGACGCGCACAGTCCGCAGTGAACACAGCTCAAGATCATTGGTGGTGGTTTCGACCAAAATCGGGTCGAAGCTCATCTTCAGTTCAGACACGATTTCACTCATCTTTGAGTCGTGTCTCGTATCGTTATGGGGAATAGTATCAGTCCCTATCGGTAAACCTGCCGTGTCGAGGTCGGTGAGTAAACCAAACGCAGCAGTATCTTGTTCAGTCTGTGCGCGGCCGACAAGGTTAGTCAGCACTTCTACAGCAGCTTCGCGCATAGTTGGCGCTGTTCGGACCTCGGGTGTAACTCCCGGCAGAAAACCCAACATGGTGGCTCCAAGACCAGGACGCGATACATCAACAAGGGTACAGGAAAGCTCCATGATGTTTAGGGTGTTACGCAAGAAGCCAAGATCAGAGTCATCTGCAGCTGCAGACAGATCTAGCGTGGGCAGATTCGAAGCGGATTTAAGGGCTTCACGCAGTGCTAGATCAGAAATGGCCGACAAGATTGCCTCTCGGGCAGCGCTAGCCAGGCTACGGCCAGCTCCAGTGCCCACATAGTCACTCTCGAACCAAACATTGCGATTTTCGGGGGACAGAGGGAAAGCTGCAGCAGCAGGGACAGTTATCGTCGCGCCAGACCTCAAGCTGACACCGGCAACGCTGCGGTCAGGAAAATCCTCGTGAGCGGAACCGAGCCAGGAAACAAGCTGTTGAGGCTGAACTTCTGCCTCAACATCTTGACTGTACTCCAAGTTGCCCCAGGTTTCAGCGTGTGCGATGGCCGCGTTCATCACCAGGGTGCAGCGAGCCTGAAGAGGGGTATGCAGATTGTAGGCTGACAGTGAGCACCGATCCGGGGCAGTCATGCCGGGCTGGACGATCTGAACAACAGTGCCCGAGGATACCTTAACCGGAGACTGCTCAATGCCATCGTCTGTCAGATCGTGAATAAGGCCAGTGTAGAAACCGAGAATCGGCATGTAGTCACTAACCTCGTCATGCTGCTCAGGGCCCTGACGAAGATCACAAGGGATAGCAACAGCGTCGAGGTCGGCAACAAACTCATCCACATCGAAGGGCTCAAGAGCCTTAGCTTCATCTTCGTAGCTAAGGGGATGTGCGAGAACCGTCTCGGCGGTCAAATCCATAGTTTCATGGTTCTGGATGATCAGTCGATTGGAGACCTCAGGGGCCAGACACCCAGTGAGATAACGGAATATGTCGAAGCCGAGCATAGTTCCGAGCATGCCTGCTAGAGTATGGCCCGGAGCTGAGTACGGCAGCAGCTGACCAAACATCGCTCGCTGATGCAACTGAATCGCCTGCTCCCGCGGCAAACTACCAGCCAGTCTGGCAAGCACAGTGGCCCAGCGCGGGGACGTCGGAGTGCCCAGAGCAGGCCCAGCAAAGGAACGCTGCCCGAGAGTCATTGCAGGAATGAGGAGAACTTCAGCCTCCTTCGCATGCCGCTCTAGCTGGAAGATGCATGAGGCACCAACAGCGTCGCAGTCAACGAGAACAGCGTCAAAGGCATCAAGATTTAAACCGTCTAACGAGCTCACAACTTCAGCCAACTCGTTTCCATTGGCGTGCAACATCTTGACAGCAGCGCGAAGCATCGCAGTGTCCCCAACCGCAACAACTCGGGCGTTCCGGAACTTGTCAAAGCGTCGACGTGGGCAAGTTACAAAGTGATGAATGAAGGAGATCTGGCTAGCATACTTTTCGGAGATATCAATCGGAAGGACGGACTCATCTTCGGGTTCGTCATCCCGCACCAGATTGCGGTCGGCCAGGGCCACAACCAGCTTCTCGAACATCTCTCGCTGAGATTTGGACAACATGGAACGGAGTTCATCCATCGTTCTCTTGCCATCCAGGAGTGGAGCAACGGTTTTAAGCCACTTGTAGACGGTCTTGCCTTGAAGGACTAACCCCTCATCTTCTCCGCGAACATAGACCCCGAACCCTGTGTCACCGAAGATCACATCTCGACGCAGCAACGGGCGCATAGACCCTGAAATACGGGAATCCGTGGACATGACGTCCTCCTTGCGGTATCAAACACAACTCTGTGACAAGTGAACCCTACATTTAAAAATAGCTGAATAAGTGAGAGGATGTCAAACTTTTGCACGCTTGGCGCGAGAAGACAGAATACGAAAGTAGCGCTTCATATTTGACGAGGAGCTTGTGTGCAAGTCGTTGACAGTTTGCTTATACAGCTCTGGTCCAGGCCGCTTGATGAGGTACGCAATCAATAGCGAGTGTGCCACCAAGGCTGCTGTAGATGTGGCAGCGATTAGAGAAGTCATCGATCAAGGGACGACCCCAGCCTTGTCCTGGTTGCGGATGATGAAGGTGCACCACCCCTGGCGCCACCCGTAGGGCGCGTGCGCCAAGCACCTGATCACCGTGTCTCATCCGAGGCCCTTGCATTCGCAGTGTCGACACCACCGGTCCTCACGGGCGATCCGGCGCGCCAGTGCTGCATGGTCTGGCTCAATGTGCTGGCCCGTCACCTCCAGCCCCAGGCCATCCAGGCGCGTGAACACGCTCAAATCAGGGCGATCAAAGCTAAAGTCGGGCATGTCGGGTTATAGGACATTTCGTGTTGCTGGGGTTAGTCCCAGGTGTTGTGGTAGGGGG
>ERZ773062.567-NODE-567-length-18507-cov-24.970518_pt1 | contig 18507 bp, 12 predicted proteins | sample MGYA00580626_ERZ773062 | MGnify/ENA primary metagenome ERZ773062 (study PRJEB29015, sample SAMEA2738003) | human oral metagenome | biome: human oral; feature: human-associated habitat; material: dental | place: China | collected 2058 ...
AGGGTTTTGTAGTAACGCATTGCCGAGTATACATAACGGTTTCTTGATAATCAAGCGCACATGTCAAAGTGCCTCGAAAACCAAAGGACAAACGGAGACGGCCAGCCCTATCCCTCACGGTCAGGCCGGGATCTTTTCCCAGCTCAACGAGGTGTTCACAACACGCATTCACACCCTCACCCACACTGTCTAACCTCGCCACCTCACTCCCCTCCAGGAGCGCGAGGATAGAACCATGGACTCTCGCCGCTCAGGATACACGCCGCGTTCCCACACCTCACCCGATCCGGACACGCCGCGACACTAAGAGTCGACCCGTCGTTGACACTACGGAGCCAGGGCCTCGGAACGCTCGTCGCCGCGCCCCTTAATTCACAGTGAGGGCCACGTCCGAGACAAAGGCATCCACCGGCCAGGCCGAAGAACCTAGGGGAGCTCCGAGGTTTCGCAGACTCGCTCATCCGAGGAATGTGCATTAGTTTCGCAACATTCCCTTACCGACTATGCACAGTAGTATGCGACACGCCAAATCTGCGACGACCGCTATTTCCAGACACACCAAAGGGGCATCAACAGGCAGGAAAGAGCCCCGCCGATGAGCACACTCATCGGCGGGGCTTACGCAGGTTGTATCAGCGCTTGGCGCGACGCGATGCGACGACCACGCCGACACCAGCGACGAGAACAGCGACCGCCCCAACGCCGACCCACACGCCCGACGCGCCAGTGGCGGCCAGCGTGTCTCGGCGCGTTTGGGCCGGGGTCGAGGTGGGGGAATCGCCCCGCGCCGGGTCAGCAGAGGCGGGCGTCACCGGGACCTGAACAGAGGGAACCTGGGTGGCAGGATCCTGGGTCACGGGATCCTGCGCAGCGGGAGCCGCGATAACAGGAGCAGGCGTCTGCCCACCATCGACGGAGGGGCGAGAAGGTGCCGGCGCGACCGGATCCTGTGAGGCAGGGGCATCGACACCGGGAGCTGGCGTCTGCTCGCCACCAACGGAGGGGGCCGAAGGAGCCGCGGGATCACTAGGATCCTGAGCAACCCGCTCCCCCTCACCAATCGACGGATTCACAGGATCCGAGGCACCGACGGACGGCGTCGTGCAGCGTGTCAGAGCGTCGCGGTAGTCGGCAGCCGTGAGGTAACGACCCGCATGATCTCCAGACCTCAGGGTCACTCCACCATCCTTCTCCGGATGAACGGAGGTCTGGGCGGCGATGGAGTCAGCGACGCGATCAAGTTCCGCATCAATGTCAGCGAGACTCACGCCAGGCTTCTCATCGACCACGGAGGCGAGGTACGCATCGAGAGCACTCTGAGCCTCGTTCACGGAGGCCTGAGCATCGATCACTGCCTGCTGCTTGTCCGCATCCGCAGCGGGCGCAGCCGGAGCGGGCGTCGCAGTCGAGGCAGCGACCGATCCGCCCTTGCCAGGAAGGGCCGAGACATCAACCGGAAGAGCAGCGCCAGGGAGAGCTCCAACCTTGTTCTGCCACGAGTTCGCACGCTGTTCATCGCCGCCGCCAGCAAGGCCGGAGACATAGTTCGTGTTGTCAGCGTTGAAGGCTCCACCGTTGAAGCCGTAGGCGGAAGCGGTGTCACCCGTCGTGTGGAAGCGCGAGACGTTAGGCGAGCCGCCGGTGATCGCGTAGAACTTCTGCGTGCCGTAGATGCGAGTGAACTGGCCGTGCTTAGCGATGTGTACGCCCACGCCCACCACGTTGTTCTGCGCAAGCATGTTCTTGTCATGCCCCGGTGACTTCTTCCACTGGTCGAAAAGAGCATCCGCCCCCTGCATCGGGTTCTTGGTCGTGCCGTAGGCTCCCCACTCGTCTCCAAAGTTCTCGCGGTGGTTGTAGGCGATGTTCTCGCCCGCGTAGGACGTGTCACCGCCATCAAGCTTGCCTGCACCGAGATACTTGTACTCCGGATCGTGATTGAAAGTGTCCGTCTCGGACATGTGCTGGCTCCACGAGCGCGCATCCGTGGTCACGGTATCGGAGACGACCAGCTCAGGCAGGCCGGCGTTGACACGGTAGGCGTTCATCTTCTGGACAATGAGCGCTTCGATAACGCGGGCCTGAGTGGCATCATCCACCTGCGACCAGTCAACCCAGTCCAGGCCGCGGTCGGTCGTGGCCGACGCAGCTGGCGCGGCATCGCCGGTCGAGGAGGTGGACTGGAGCACCGCCTGCTGAGCAGCCTCGAGAGCAGCCTGCGCATCAGCCAGAGCCGCACGAAGCTCAGATTCACGGGCAGGATCTACAGCCCAGACGGAAGAATTACCTGCGGCTGCAGCGGCGTAGCTGGCGAGCAAGGGGTCGTATTCCGCGGCAATTCGCCCCTGCGCACCAGACAGAGAGTTGCACAACGCATCCTCAGACACAGCCGTCCCCTCAGCAAGCGCGGGAATAACAACAAGGGACGCTGCAATTGTCGTGGCGGCAAGCACCACCGACGTATGGGTGCGAGTGAGCTGGAAGGACATTGACTATTGACCTAACACTATGAGACAAAGATGAAGAAATCTTTCCATGCGGTACGTCAAATCTCAAGATTTTTTCAGTAAGTCATTACAGGGGAACATCTGATATTACAAGGTATCTAACGTTTGACAGAATGCGGCCATCTCACATACCGACACAATATGATCATCATCCAGAACGATTCCCTGACCAATAAGTAATCATAGCGCCCTCCATGAGCGAGAAACACACAGCATGCACATGCAGCACATTGGGCAAGAGAAACCGAAGATGCACTCCCTGGGAGAGAACAAAAAACCGACACCCACAAACTGAGTGTCGGAATATTTTGTGGAGCTAGGGGGACAGTCTTCGAAACTTGCCCCGCGGCTCCGACGTGCACTGATGGTCGTCAGGACGGTTCGGCTCCGTCCAGCCAAAGGCAGAGTGCGTGCCTGTCGTCCGACACGCCAAGTCGTTCAACCGAACGAGCGACAGCTTGCTGCCGCTGAGGCCAGGTATGCCGAGGAAACCAACCTACGGGACCTAGCACTGGAGCTTGGCGTCAGCCGAGTCCGACTCGCGGACCTACTCCGCAAACGAGGCGTAAGAATTCGGAACGCCTCTCCAACACCCGACGAAGTCACGGAGATGGTGCGCCACTACGAGTCCGGTGAGTCGTTGGAGCGAATCGGTGAGCGGCTCGGGTTCAACGGCGGTACCGTGCGAAACCGCTTGGCTGCCCGCGGAGTAGCGATGCGCGACTCGCACGGGCGTGCACGTTGAGAGAAGTGAGACAGCGGTTACGCGGCCAGGGATGAGCAGCAGCATCCTGTCGCCGCGAGACAATGAGGCCATGACCAGTCCACACGCCGAGTACCCGGGCGATCCTGAGCACCCGGACCACACGAACTATCTCCAAGAACTCGGGCGGGCCACCTACGCTGCGGCAGAGTTAGCAGGAATCGCCTTTGACATGCTGCGGGTACATCGCGGGATTGATTCCTCTTTGCTCTATAACGATCCACTTGGCGCGCTCGAAAACCGTTTGAAGCGTAGTCATCTATCGTTGGATGGCATCGATGAGTTCATCACATTGCTCGACGAAGCGCGCGAAACACGTAACGACCTCATTCACGCTCTCCCCACCAAACGCGGCCTCCAACGACGTACGAACCGGGATCTTTCAATCATCCGCAACTTCTACACGACCGAGTCATTGCGGGAGGCTCGGGAGATGTTTGACAAGGCTATGCGCAAAGGCAACGAGGTGCTCTACTCAGACGGCGGAGCCGCGCTGAAAAAGTGGTGCGGCGCACCAGAGATCTAACGGATAGCCAGCAGCCAACTTCCCACGCCTCATCCCTTCCAATACACCACACACTGCGGTAGATTTGTGGTGGCGGCCTCCGTCAGCCCGACCCTCCGCCAGACGCGGTGGGATGGCGAGCTTCTCAGCTGGCCGATCCTCTTCATCCTTGTCGCCGCAGACTCGGAGAGGACTGTCGCCGTGCTTCGACTGATATGGACCATCAGCGTCCACCTGCGTACCTTCATGCGTCACTATACGCCTACCAACATCGCGCTCGATGCCCTCCGCACGCGCCACGGCCTCAAGTGGGGCGTCCCAGCGATGCTGATCGCGATCCCCTACCTCTACACCGCTTCGCTTCTCACGTAGCTGATTGATGGTGGCGCACCCAGGTGGCTCTTCGCCGTCACGCTCGTCTTGATTTGGAACGCGCTCAAGTTCATCACCATGGGGCCAGTGAGCCTCGTGACGCTGCTTCGAGTCCGTGCTGTGGAGTCCCGAGCGCTTCGGCAACTGAGACGTCCCGTCGATCCGCCCGTCCGCCCGTAATGTCCGAGACACTGGAGCCTCTTGGCAGATACGCACGCATCCTCAGTCACTGGGAGCATCCTTGTCGTAAACGCCCTATTGGCACCAGAAGGTAATGTTACGGGACATGTAGATCGCTGACGTGTCGAAGCAGCTGAGAGAAAGACTACTCTAACGAAAGCTAACCCCCATGGTCCCTGTCATAGGGTCAAATCCAACAGCAGTTCTAACTGCCCAGCATACGAATTCCACTCTTGCACAACACGTACAAATAGAACACAGGACCGTCAATCCCTAATGCCCAGATCAAATACTAGATTGCTCATCCAGCCAATCTTCCGGTATTAGAGCAACACCATTTCTCCAATTTTCAATGACGCCTTCTTGGAACCAATCGTCCTGCAAGTTCGCATGGTCGGACGCTATAATCTGGAGTTGCCCATCGAGATTCGCGACAACGTCGCGCATCAACGCAAACTGCCTCCTCACAGCTTCCCAATCTGCGTTCTCATCATCGGCGGCGTCGACGACCTCCTCCGGGAAGAATGCTTGTGTCGACTGGTCGAACATAACAAAACGCGGGACTGGGCGATCTTTGTCGCAGAACCAACGGTGCAAAGCCAAGTGAGCAACAAGATGATATCCGACCCAGTTCTCGGCGCTTCCCATCCGGGAAAGAGGTACTCTGCCTCCGGGCTGCTGAATGACAACGGTCAAATCGACAGGATCGAGTCGGACAAAATTCTCAGATCCTTCAAGCTGAAGAGTCCGCGCAAAATCAGTCATCACGTCAGAAATCTCGTCCATCGCTGACCTCAGCGCTGCCGAAGGATCAGCCAACTCACTCTGCTCCTCCAGCCGAGCCAGCTCTCCCCTGAATCGTCGCTCGTCGCGACGGAGACTAGTAAGGTCCCCGGAAAGATCAACGCCGCGCTCTAGCTCTTGGCTTACCCGCCCTTGCAAGAACACGATGCGTTCGCGCATCTTGACGTCAGCGGCGATTTCCTCTTCTTGTTCTGCAATTGCGTCAAGCTCCTCAACGTTCTCGCGCAAGGACGAAGCCAAGGCCGCTCGCAACCCCACGAGCCTGTCAAGCGTCTCCTGTCGTCGTGCCGAGGCACCTTCCGTTGCCGACATTCGCGATTCCAACGTGCCCATGAGCTGTCGCAACTCGCTCACTGTTTCATCAGGACGAGCAAGGTGCTGGTCGCACAACGGGCATATCGTTATAGCGCCGTCGTCCTGAGACGACTTTGGAAGCATCAGGTCGATAGCGGCCAGCCTCTCATGCTGGTACTCACTTTCAGCCCCCGCCTCGGCAGATTCATTCTGCAACTTATCGAGAACGCTGATCTGATCATCCAGATCGCGGAGCCGTCGTCGAATTGTACGGCCCTCCTCTTCGATTCCGCGTCGGCGTATAGCAATATCCGAATCGTCCATATCGGAACGCGTCGGATCGAAGTCTCTAATTCGTTCAAGGAGAGAACGGACGCCCTCTTCTCCCGGTCTTCTGAACTCGGTCGGAAGAACGCCGAGAGAAACAGCAGAATCGAGCAAGTGCGTAATTCGGGAGTCCTGCTCGCCCAGGTCGTCCTCTATAGAACGTATCCTATTCAACGTTCGTTGTAAAATACGTCTTGTGGCGATCAGCTGACGCTGAAGGGCGCTCTGTTCGGGAGTCGATGTGCCCAAGAAATAGGGAAGGGTTTCTTTTATCGTAGCCTTAACATTATTGTCCACCTGACGATGAAAAAGGACATCGCGACTCGCAATCTCATTCTGACTCTGGAAACAATAGAAAAGGGCTTGCCGCGCCGAAACGTCAAAAGACTGGCGAAGCGATCCAGCCTCCGGCTCAACGGTGAACGACTCGATCCCTAGCCGCTCAGTCAAAATGTCTCGAACCACATCGGTATCAGCATTTACCTCAAGGTCCTCGAACTCCGGAGCGCCGAGTTCGAGTCCGCCTGTGCGAATCATCGCACGGCCGGTACTCGCTGTCTGCGGGTTAGGCCTACAGATCAGCATGCGGTCATTTTGAAACTGGGCCAACAGGTAGTACCAGGTGGCATTGTCGCTGATAACTCCAGTAGGAATTGTTACGGTATCACGACCAAGGCAATACTCTGCGATATCCAGAATCGCAGACTTTCCAGTTTTCGACTTGCCGGTGAGTATATTCAGCGCTCCGAGACGAAAGTTCACGTCCCTGCGTTGTCCTGAGTGATTGAATACTCCGAGTGAAACGATCTGCAAAGTTATACTCCTATGCTCAGCAACTCGAAGGCCATATGTGTATCAATCGAATTGAACCAGTTTCCACAGAATCTTGCAGCCCTAACGGAGTCACGCAACTCATCCGGCCAATTCTTGTTTGGACTTTTCGGACGGACATATGCGACGAGATCCGTCCCGCGGAGACCGAGTCTCTTCGTTGCCAGACCCCGTCGAATTGCGCGTTTGGTAGGTTCAACCATGTTTGCGACTCGGTATTCCATGTCTGCCACACGATCCCCATTCTTCACTGCCCAGCGGGCGAGGGTCATTCGCCGATCACGAGGGATGCTGGCGCGAGTATCTGGATGCAATGCCAGTGGCAATATTAGGTATGCCGCGGGCCAAGACAGACCGCTGGGCCCATATTGCATTTTCGACCAGCATGCGTTAAGAATAAGTTCCGATGTGAGGACCGAATTAAACAGTGCCACAGCCTCAGTTGGACGACCATCGACTCCGGTCACCTCGTCATGCGCTGACATCACTCAAGAGCCCTTCCAACTTGGATTCGAACTCAGGATGCCACCCGATAGTGTAACCAAGTTTGCCGTCGGCAAGTGCATGCAGCATGCCTCGATTAAACCACGGCTCGTTGAATCGATCTCGGATTCGCGTTTTTGAGTCCGACGCGATTTTTTCCAAGATCTCTTGACCTACAAATTTCTTATTGTCGTCCTTTTCGCGTCGCATCTTGGCAACGCGTGTGTCAAACACTTGCTCCCATTCGTCGCGAAGTCGAAATGCATACCTATTAAGCTCGGTTTCGGCTATGAGTTGATAGCGCAACCAGAATGAGCGCTGAGTATAGGACCGGTGGTAGTCTCTAATCGCTTTCCATAACCTTTCCTCATCCAAAGCTATCCACAGCAGCTGTTGAACAAATATCCGGTCCTTATAGTTCTCAAGTACGACACGACTCTGTGCCTCCAGAACGGACGGGTCGATAGGAAGCGAGTCGCTTCTCAACTGGTCGGTTATTTCGTTAACTTCATAAACTAGATCAACACCTTCGATACAAGGAACTGTACCGTTGAGAAGCCGAACACAAATCTGGTACCACCAGCCCTTAATCATGTTGGCGAATACGGCATCGCGCCCGACGGGATAGGCGTACCGGAACGCACGCGTGAGCTCTTGCTCGACGTCTTGGGCACGCGGTGAAGAGTCTTCGATTACCACTCTGTCTAGGAATCGTTCTCTAGCACCCTCGTCCATTTTAAGAAACTTATCGCGCCATGGCTTAGTCGTTGAGTTGTTGGACATGGTGGCCGTTTCCGCGAGCGTCTCTACTGCTGTGACTACGTCTCTTTCATGTACTGTCCCACGCAAGCAAGCTAGACCCGAGCCTTCATCAATACGTTGTGTCGTCACCAGCCTGAGAATTGTCGAGTCATTATCCGGCAAGTCCATCCAGACATTCAAGGTTCGCCAAAGGTCTACGGATTGAGCTGTAAGTGCGTGCGATTGTCGGATATGGTGCTTCATCTGGAGTAGTTCGGCTGGCGTTCCCTCCTGATCAAACTGAATGTCATCCAACGCTTCGAGTCGAAGTTTGGTCGCTGGGTCGACACGTGCCCGCTGTGCAAGTTCGACTAGGGCCCACATGCACTGGTGGATGTACCCGAGAGCTTGCGCTGCGGCGCTGTGGGAAGACTCGGCGGCAACCACGCTGGTTCGACCTCCTTAAGGCTGGCGCGACGACGCGCCTGCGCGACGGGCGCGCCCACGGTCACGTGGAGGTTTTGGTGCCTGGGGCGCACTGACCTTGTGCAACTAGCATAGAACAGCCTAACGACTTCCGCATCCAGTTGTCCTCTTCGCCCAGCGCGCGTCGTCTCTTGGTCTCCGAGTGTCATGATCCGTTGAGCGACATCGCTGCCGATCACAGGGATCTGGTCCGATGCGGCTTGTTCAACGATACGAGCCGACGGAGGTCGGCGTTAATATTGGTCGAAGGCAGAACTTCGAGTGCTGCGCGGGGCCGGGCCGCGTCAATCTTCTGCGCAATGCTTTCCGCAGGGGCACCGACCGCCGTGTCTGTTGTGATCTGGTAGCGGTCGCGGTACGCGGCCACCACGCGGGTGGAGCGTCGCCAGGTGGCCAGCTTGCTCGCGTTCGCGGGTTGTGGTCCCAGCTCCACGGTCCATGGCGCTGCGTCGTCAATGGCGCGGTCGAGGACGGCGTCGGCGCGGGCTGCGATGAGGTCTCGGCGGTCGTTGAGGGCCTGCCGCATGTCGTCGTCCATGGTGCCGGTGGCTTCCGGGATGAGCCCAGCGATTAGCCGTGGCGTTTTGCGGGTGCGTCCTGATCCGGCTGGGCGCGCAGTAGCCGTGGCGACGCGGTGGTGAAGAACCGCTGCGACGTCGTCGGCATCGTCGAGCCTCCGGGCATTGACCAGCTTCGGCAAAAGCGCATCAACGTTGTGGTGGTTCACTTCCGCCCGGCGCAGCTCGGCGGTGAGTGACCTGAATGCATCGGAGGCGAGCACGTCGGCGGCCTGGGTATCGGTGAGACCTGAGTTCTGGATGAGGGTGGCCCAGCGGTCGTGTTGTGCGGCAGCCGCAATGGTCTCGTATTCGGCAGCCAGCTGGGCGATCGATCCCCAGGTCTCCTGCTCGGCTGCGATGGTCTCGTGAGCCGACTGTTCTGCGCCCGCATGTTGAAGGACTCCGTACAGGACGCTGCGTCCGGTGGCGGCTTGGTTGTCGCCAGGGTGCGGAACGTCGTGGGCAGTATCGGTTTGGTCGACGGCGACGTAGGCGATGTTCGCGTCTCGCCCGCAGGTCATGGCCACGTAGAGGTTCTCCCGGGTCATGGCCAAGTCGACGAGGACGTTGGCGGTGTCGGTGGTGATGCCTTGCGCTCGGTATGAGGTGACGGCGTACCCGAGTTCCACGTGCTCGGCGACGTAGTCCGCGGGGACGATGACGGTTGCACCCCACTTTGCTCCGGCACGTTGGAGGACGATGGAACCATCGTCACGGACGTCCATCACGTTCCAACGGTCGCCGTTACGCACCCATCCCCGCCCGGCGCGAAGACGCCGATCGTTGCGTCGGGTGATGACGACATCTCCAGTGGCGGTACGAGTGCCGTCGTCGAGGTCTGCTTCGCGAGGTCCTCGGACGACGCCGTCAAGGATCAAGTCGGTGCGGGCGCGGGTGTTCAAGGCGGTGACTGACTCGTTGGAGTCCGAGACCAAGACGGTGGCTTTGCCTGCCAGCAGGTCGGCGCGCCAGGCGGTGTAGGCGGAGTCGATCATTTCCTCGGTTTCCCCATCGTGGATGCGGCGATGAGTGTCGTAGGTGTCGATGATGTCGGTGCGGCCGTGCCGGAGGTCCAGGGAAGCGGTCTTCTCCCACGCGTGAGTGAAACGGTGAACGTCTACCAGTTCGGGAGCGTCGCCTCGGTCATGGACCAAGAGTCCGAATGCTCCACCCGCATCAACAGATTGGAGCTGCGCGTAGTCGCCGACCAGCAGCACTTTCGCGTCTGCCCCTGCTGCGAGGCCGGTGATTCGGTCAAGGGAGAGCGTGCCTGCGAGTGAGGCTTCGTCCACGATGACGGGTTGACCGGGCTGGAAGGTGGCGCCGGTGGTCTGGTGGGTCTGCCACCATTTTGCCGTGTTTTCCGTCGCGATACCCAGGTCCTCTGCCAAGACCTGGGCGGCACCCGCGGACGGCACCAACCCGACGACCGAACCTGTGCCGTGTTAGTCCTCCCAGGCTCGGCGCAAGGCGTTCATCGCAGTGGTCTTTCCAGCGCCTGCGGGGCCGACCAGCACGTCCAGGACGCGGCTGGAAACCGCGATCCGGACGAGGGTCTCCGCCTGGTCCTCGCCCAGCACACGCCCTTCGGGGTCTGGACGGCAGGCGATGCGTTCCATTGTTCCCAGGCTGACCGTCGGCCCGGTCGTGTCGTGGCTGTGCTCCAGGAGTCGGTCCTCAGCGTCGAGGAGCTGGTGGGAGGAGTAGAGGGTGGAGTTCTTCGGGCGGAAGACGGAGGTGGCGTCCGGGCGGCGGAACGCTGCCGGGCTGGAAGTCAGTTCGAACGGGGTCAATCGCAGCGACACCGCCTCCGCGGCATCCACGACCATTCCGACGACGGCTTCGCGGTCTTGGGTGGTGGCGAACCTGTAGTCCATGGTCTGGCGGGCTGCTTCGGCGGTGAGGTTCCAGCGTCGCCACGTTGAGCGTTTCTCACCGACCACAGCGACGACGCTCTCCCCGATGTTGCGGACAATGTCGAGCGGGATGTCGTCAGCTCGTAGCAACAGCGGCGCCTCGTTGGCCGCAACCCCACGTGCCCACCCGGTCGCGTCCTTGCGCAGGACTGCACTGGCGCGGTTGCGCCAGCTTGCGGTGAGGTCGGCCAGGGAATGGACCGTCTTCTCGGGGCGTGTGGAGAGCGTTGCTTGGGCGCGTAGCTTCATGATCGTCGCGGCCGATGGTCGCCGCCCGTGCTCGGCCACATACGTGTCGATCAGCCGGTCGGTTGCCTCGTCGATGTGGCGTGCACGGGTCGAGAACTCCGCAACCAGCTCTTCGGGAACGTCTGCAATCGCCCATGCCGGGTTGCGGTCACGTCCGCGGGCGCGTGCCTCCCATTCGACGCCCAGCATCCGTGCCAGATGGTCGGCGAAGACGGCTTCGTGCAGCTCCGAGAGTGCCACGGTGGCCGCGTGCAGCGGCCGTCCGTCCAAGGATCTCCACTTCCCGTCAAGGACGGTCTGGACCTTGTTGCTGATCACCACGTGTGTGTGCAGGTGCGGGTCACCAGCACGGGAGTCATAGTGGTCGTAGGCGGTGGCGATGACACCGGGAACGTCGACCTGGGCGACAGCACCGTCGGCAGCGTTTGTGCCGGTGCGAGTGGCTGCAACCTCACGCTCCATGTAGGCGATCATGTCCGCAACCGCGTCGTGGTGCGCTTGGGCGATCAGGGATTGCGTGCCCGCATCCGCGTCGGCCCACAGCACACTGGCGGATTTGGGGATCGAGAACGTGAAGTCGAATCCTGCAACCGCGCGTCGCGTCCCGCGTTTGGCTTCCTCGGCCTCGATTGCAGTGATTGCGCGGGCGTGTGCTGCCGGATCAAGGCGCGGATCGACGGGTGCGGTGCGCTCTTCGATGCGGTGCGCGATGGGCTTGTAGACCGGATAGGCGCGGCCCAGGGGTGCACCCGTCACTGGGTCGCGGCCCATCCCTACCAGTAGCTGGAGCTGAGCTTCGCTGACTTCGTGACCGGACGTGATCTGGCCGGTCCCGAGCGCTGGGAGGCCGCTGCCCATCCACCGGCCAGGAGGGGTGCCCTCCGCGTTGTAGTAGCGGGTCAGCGGCGTCGACAGTGCCCGGTCTCCGTCCCCAGCGGCGACGGTGCGCAGCAGGTACTTGTAGCCGTCCCCGGCCGACATCACCCGCATCGATACCGTCACGCCCGTTCACCTTCCCTCCGTCAGGAAGGAGGTGAGCTACTGGGGCCACCGGACCTCGATCTGCAAGAGGCGTGGAAGCTGTACGAACGGACTAAATCAGAGGAAAATATCTACACTGGGATGCCGCGGTGCATAACGAGTTCCGAGTCGATCGGCGGAGTTTGAGAGTACCTCGGAAGGGACTCGAAGGTGATTCAAGATCAAGAGTGATAGAACTATCCAATTGCCGTCTCTCATGCCGCGCAACAATTGCGAGTCATCCCAGACTTCATCTTGAGCCGCGTGGGCGATTTTGTTGCGCACACGAATGAGCGCCTTCGTCCAATCAGAGGTTGAAATCCGAGCCTTTTGCCAGACGTCAACAGAAACTGATTCCATTAGCTGATACACTTTTGATCTGAATGTTCTTCTTGACAGTTCACCCTTCAGATTTTCACACATATTCTTCTGTGCGGGGTTTAGCCCCGTCAGCGAATTAAGCGCATCGAGGAAAGGCCTCTGTTCGTCAGCGTTCAGCCGCGGAGGCACGTCTTGTTTCAACTTCGATGCGAGGGATTCAATAGCCGCAGAGCTCAGGATCACATCGGCGTCAACAAAACCTGGCTGAAATCGAAGACCACTGAAGATCTGTAGAATCGGCTTCCAGTCCTCATACGAGTTCCACCATTCACCGATCACTTCTTGTAGCCAAACGCCAGAAAGCCGCAATGAGTGCTCGACCGCCGGTCGCTTCTTGCGGCCGAAAGGCGCGTACTTGTCGCGGCCAAATATCTGAACACGAACGTTGGCAGCATCAGTAGCGACCATCGAGAGCCGACCACACGGAAGGTCCGTCGCAAGTACTAGCAATGCTTGGAATACCGCGAGTTGCGACTCGAACTCCTCAAGAGGTACGGCGGTCGGTGAGGTCAATTCGATAGTATTGTCATCCGTAGGAAAAACTGCCGACATCTCAGACGCACCCCCTACCGCCGGAAAAGTAATCTGCTGCGACAAACTGCGGGCAGGTCTATCTTCCAGCCGGTACGCGCATGCTGCAGATAGGTGTTCGAATACGGCTTGAACCTTAACATATGAACCGTCAGGAGTTTCGGAGCCAACTCTGAGCTCATCGATGCGCAAACCTAGATCGCCTTCTATAGCTGCAACCTCACCTCGAATGAACGTTGGAGTATTCTCCAAACACGTCGTAAGACTCCGCGTACCCGACTTCCCGCTGGTATAAGAAAAGCTACCAGGAGACTTCAAATACCATCTACCGGCACGCTCTACGATGTCGGCTGAGCCGTCGCTTGCTCCCTCACACGCGGACCGAAATTCGATCGATTTAGATGGCCAACTGTAGCTCTCTGAGAAGAACGTCAACTTTTTGCCCTTATGCCGTGACGAGCTGCATCAGCTCGGTGTAGTCGGTGACGACGTCGTAGGTGACGTCGCCGTCGTTCTTCTTGTTGAGGGAGGCGAAGAACTTGCGCGCGCACTCGATCTTAGCGTCCTCTACGCCCTTCAGCTGGAGAGTTGAGAGCGAGCCCTTAGTCTCCGCGACGAAGTAGACGTGCTTGACGCTGCCTTCCTTGAACGCGATCGCCCAGTCCGGGTTGTAGTCGCCGACCGGAGTTGGGATGAAGAATCCGCGTGGGAGCTTCGCGTAGACGGCGACCTCGGTGCTGGTGTCCAGCTCGTTGACGAACGCACGCTCGATCTTGGAGTCGGTCACGACGTAGTCGTAGATGTGCTTCGTGAGCTTGTCACCAGCGTGGGTGAGGTCTTGCTTGGTCTGGTCTGTGAAGATGGCAGAGTCGAACATCTCGTCCAGAGCGTCGTACGCGAGGTGCTCCACGATGACGGTGGCCTTCTGCTCGTTGATCAGCCGCGCAGCTTCGGTGATGAACTGTTCCGGGTTCAGCCTGAACTTCCCGAACGTATCCGGTCGGACGCCCTTGAGGATCGCGGCGACCGTACGACGGGTCAGCTTCGTCTTCTCAGCGATCTCACCCAGCAGGTCGTACTTCACCTGCGACCCAGCCGTCACCGTCTCGGTGACTGTCTCCGTGGTTGAAACCGCGAATCCCGAACCCTTCGAAAGATCGTCCGCCTCCAGCTCATCACGCTGCTTACCTGACTGGATGACGTACTGCATCGACGCAACGTTGAGGTGCTTGTCCATGTGGTCGATGGCCTTGCGGATCAGTTCGTCTGAGTCGAACTCAACCTGGTAGACCGCCTTGTGGTTGATCCTGCCCCACAGGCTCTGGAACTCCTTGCGCGCGAAGTTTGCCTCGTTGAGTGGAACCTTCTTCGGCTTACGGTCATCGGTGGGCTTCAGCACGTCGATGTACAGCGAGTCGACCAGCGGCCAGATGAAGTCCACCACCGGCAACAAGAGCTCCGAGGTCGGGACAGCAAGCGTCCCTTCAGCCTTGGCCTCCTTGTAAGTGGGCGTGATGTGGCCGTCGTCGTCGATGTAGTCGTTGCGTGCCAGGTAGTTGTAGAGGGACCGGGCCAGCTGTTCCTCCACGATCGACTCGCCCGCGGTGGTCTGGATCGTCTTGCCCTTAAAGAAGTTGACACTCGCCTTGCGCGGGCGGGCAGCCAGGGATTCCGAGATCTCCTTCTGGAGCCCATCGACGAAGTCGGTGTAGGACTCGTCGGTGACGACGGTCAGCTCGTTAATGTCGTGGACACGCGCGCCGACGGTTGCCTCGTCCATGCGCTCACCGCGCTGGTCTACAGCCAGGCGAAGGCCACGACCGATCTCCTGGCGTCGGGAGACGGTGTTGTCGCTCTTCTTCAGCATGCCCATGACTAACACGTTCGGGTTGTCCCACCCCTCGCGCAGCGCGGAGTGGGAGAAGATGAACCGCACGGGCTCGTCAAAGGAGAGCAGTCGTTCCTTGTCCTTGAGGATCAGGTCGTAGGCGTCAATGTCTGTGGACTGGCCCTTGTCATCACCTCGGCCGGAGACCTTGCCGTCGACCTGGTGCTTGGACTTCTTGTCGATTGAGAAGTAGCCCTGATGGACCTCTCGGATCTTGTCGCGGCGCAGGTAGGTCTGGTAGGCGGCGGTCGCCTTGTCAAGCGCCAGCTCACCAAGGACCTCGTCGCGAATCAGAGCGTACTCCTCCTCGAACATCCGCGCGTACTCACCGAGCGTGTCCTCTCGGGAGTAGTCACGGTACTTCGCCACCTCGCCTATGAAGAACAAAGACAGCACCTTGATTCCCTGGCTGAAGAGTTCCCATTCCTTGTCCAGATGGGCACGGATGACCTCCCGGATCTGGATACGGCGCTTGGTGTCCTCCGTGACGTCGCGATCGGCGAGCTGACCGGTAAACACGATGTCTCCGTTGCTCAGCTCGATCACGTCACGGTTCGCATCAATATCGACGACGACGAGGGACTTGCCATCGGGACGATAGGCCTCCAGTCCATTGGAGATATCGTGGAGGTTCGTGCCCTTCTCCACCCGCTTGACCTGACGCTTGATCCCAGTCTTGGTCTGGACCTCAATCTCTACCCGCGCCCGCGGTAGTGCACCCTTCGCGATCTCAACCGCTTCAAGGTACAGGTAGGCAGTGGATCCGGCCAGGCCTTTGATGGTGATGCCGCGAACGGCAATGTGCTTGACCAGCTTCTGGTTGTAAGCATCCAGCGCGTCCAGTCGATGCACCTTGGTGTGATCCACCTTGTGGGTGGCGGAGTAGCGCAACATCATCAAGCCGTTGAAGTTCGACAACGCTTGGAGAGACTTCTCCGCACCGATCTTCTGCGGCTCATCAATGATCACAATCGGCCGATTCGCGGCGATCACATCGATCGGCTTGCGAGACTGGAAGTCATCCAACACGTCGTAGATGCGTCGATTATCCTTGCCGGTCGCGTTGAACGCCTGGATGTTGATGATCATGACCTGAACGCCAGCATCCGAGCTGAACCGCTCCAACTCGTGAAGTTGAGAGGAGTTGTACACGAAGGATCTCGGCTTGGTACCATAGATCTGCTGGAAGTGGTCGGCAGTGACGTCGAAGGACTTCTTCACTCCCTCGCGGATCGCAATTGATGGTACAACGATGATGTACTTCGACCAGCCATACCGCTTGTGAAGCTCCATGATCGTCTTGATGTAGACATAAGTCTTGCCTGTACCGGTCTCCATCTCAACGTCGAGGTTCGGAGCATGGGGTGCAGCCTTACTGTCCTTCAGCGAGGATGAAAGTGGCAGGTTCCTCGTCCGCTGCACCTTGTGCACGTTTCCTAGGAGCTGCGCATCGGTCAACGCAATCTCGGCGTTACGCAGGCCTGAATCCGAGTACAGCGGAGCCATACCCGCTTGCGGTCTTCCGGGGTCGACGCGATACGAGATACCGTCATGCTTAGGTTGGCCTTCAAACACCTCCACCACCGAATCAACGGCATCTGTCTGGTACTGCTGGACCTTGAACTGGAGCTTCATCCCGATCAGATCGCCTTCACTTCAGTAGACGGGGACACTTCACGGAAGATCTGTTCAACATTGATCCGCTGAGAGTCTGAATCAAATCCATCATCGCGGAACACAGCACGGATTGGCTTACGAGCAGCAATTGAGTGGACGACTTCTTGAGTGAGCAACTTGTCAAGGCAAGCGATCAAAGTTCCTTCCTCAACATCAAAGATTTCGTGCCCATCGACTGTCTCCTTCACGATAGGCATCGTAAGTTCCAGCCCCCAGTCGAGCAGAACCTGGAACAACAGGTCTTCACCAGTTCGATCATCCTTGACGCTGGGTTCGAGTTCGGCAAGAGCGAGCTGGTCAGTCGCGTCTGGCTCTCGGACGACGTCGGTCATGTTGGTGGTGTCCACATGGAGTGAACGAAATCCGAAGTCTTGACCTGTCCGAAGATCTACGTCCTCCGGTGAGGCCTTGGAGTTAATTGATGCAGCTGCCCGGCGAATTCGTTCGCGGGTGATCTGTGAAATGTGAAAATAACCATGCCTGGACGCCGCGCTTCCTTCGGCGATGTCTTCAGCTGCTTGTACCACGATGAACGATCGTGTTCCTCCATCCCCGCGGTTCAGTCGCATGGTTGCTTCTGCAGTCGTTCCCGACCCGGCGAAGAAATCCAAGATGATCGAATTGTTATCTGAGGCAATCTGAATGATTTGGTCCAGTAGCGCTGTTGGCTTTGGGCTATCGAAGACCTTTTCACCATCAAAAAGGTCTCGAAGTTCGCGTGTCGCCTTTTTGTTGCCCTCAATATCTGTCCAGAGATTCGAAGGTCGCTTTTCTCGCCCGGCCAAATAGAACTTTTGGAACGGGTGCCAGTGTGTTCCACCATCTCTTTGAACTTGTTTCCAGGCCACAAGGCCTTCACGAACCATTTCGTCGAATCGGTCCCGCCCGCAGATCCATCGACTCTCATACCCAGTGGGTCCGAGCGGATATACGATTGTTCCATCGGGTGCTTCAACGCTGTAGTACATTGTTGGCGATCCTCGCGCCGGTCTTCTCCACCTGTCCGTCGTAGCGACCTCGTCAGGAATCTCCCCTAATCATCAACTTCGTTATAGATGGCCGCGTCAGCTTCTGCAAACTCAAGGCCATTAAGAACGGCCGCTGAACTCCTCCTGAAGACAAGGATATAGTCCACCATGTTTGTCAAACCCTCGAACCCGCCTCCGGTTGGCGTCCCTGTCGCACGGGTAATTATGCCTACAAAATTGTCCGCTCCAAAGATCTCGGTGCAGACTGCACGCATGGTGTGCAACTCGTGGTCATCAATCGAGATAAAGACGAAACCGTCATTGAAGAGCAGATTGCGAGCTAGCTTCAAACGCGGATACATCATGCTCAGCCAGTCCGAGCGGAATCGGCCGCTCGATTCGGGGTTTGCATTTAGGCGAGCGCCGTCCTCGGCTCTCTGGTTAGAACGCTCCAAATAATCAGCACTTGTAACTGCAAAATCATCTTTATAGATGAAGTCATTTCCCGTGTTATAGGGCGGATCAATATAGATGAGCTTGATCTTGCCCAAGTAGGACTCCTGAAGGAGCTTGAGGGCGTCGAGGTTGTCGCCCTCGATGAACAGGTTCTTCGTTGTGTCGAAATTGACTGACTCTTCGCGTACGGGGCGGAGGGTCTTCGCGATGGGTGCGTTGGCGGCGAAGGCGGCGGCTCTCTTGCCTGGCCAGTCGAGTCGGTACCGCTCTTGGGGTCCCTCCACGATGTGGTCTGAGAGTTCTTGGCGGAGCAGATCGAAGTCAATGGGGCTCTTCGCATTTGAGGGTGTAGGTGTTGTGGGCGGGGTTGGGCGTGTCGTGGCCGGGTAGGGGTCGAGGTCTTCCGATGATGGAGATTGCTACACCGTCCATCTGAAAGACCTCGACATGCCCAATACTATCTTTGATCGCCCTGACCTGAGCGCGTTCACGCGCCTGGATGACCTGGGCCTAGAAGTGACGGGCCAGCGCATGTGGCCAGACCATGCAGTGTTGGCTTGCCGGATTG
>ERZ773062.568-NODE-568-length-18461-cov-89.504998_pt1 | contig 18461 bp, 18 predicted proteins | sample MGYA00580626_ERZ773062 | MGnify/ENA primary metagenome ERZ773062 (study PRJEB29015, sample SAMEA2738003) | human oral metagenome | biome: human oral; feature: human-associated habitat; material: dental | place: China | collected 2058 ...
CAGCGAGTAGAAGTATTTTCAAAACCGAAAGAGTAGAAGGTAAAAATTAGTTTATTTTTCACGATGAAATCAAGTTCTATATCAACGATTGGAGGAGGAATGAATTCCCTATTTGATGAATTTCGAATAATTTGTTCTCATTTAAACCAGGTCGGAATTACACCGACGCTCATGGGGTCTTTGGGGTTTGAATACCGTTCAAATGAAGAATGGGGGCCGTCTGACATTGACATTCATGTGCCTGGTGACCCTAGAGGTTGGGAAGCGCCTGATCATCTCAGAATTTATGAGTGGGACAAGATAATGAAAGTGATGAAACACTTAGGCTATGCCTTAATAGATATTCATGAGCATGAATTCCAAAAGGATGGTGTGAACGTTGAATTCGGAAGTATCGATTCTTTACCTGATTTTGCAGGAGTTTTGGAATCTGATATTGAGCTGATTCATCTCGATGACATCACTTTTCGTGTTCCAAATCTAGAACAGTATTTAAGTATTTACAAGGCTTCTTCCCAAGACTCCTATCGAAATGACCACAATAACAATAAGGATTTTAAAAAAATTGAGTGGCTGGAAAGACATTTGTAAATCGTCATTTGAAAAGTAGTAAGTTGTATGACTGGCTGCTTTTTTATTTATAGAACCAAATCACTCGAAACCATGGACAAGCCTTGCAAATAAAATACGAAAGTAGTATACTAGAATCACAATTATGAAAACGTTTGCGCAATAAGATGAATGAAAGTAAACTAGGAGACAGAACAATGGAATTAACAGCCATTTACCACAGGCCAGAGTCGGAGTATGCTTATCTTTATAAAGATAAGACAATGCACATTCGTATCCGAACGAAAAGAGGAGATATCGAAAGTATCAACTTACATTATGGAGATCCTTTTATCTTTATAGAGGATCGTTATGAAGCAATCAAGAAGATGACCAAAGTCACCTCCGATGCTTTGTTTGATTACTGGCAAGTGGAGGTTACGGTCGGCTATGCACGACTCCAGTATCTCTTTGAACTCAAGGATAAGCATTGTCAGAAGATCTTATATGGCGATAAGGGATGTGTTGCAAGCACGCTTAAAAATCTTCATTATGAAGGAAACGGCTTTAAAATTCCTTATATCCATGAGATTGATGCTTGCTATGTTCCTGACTGGGTAGCAGATACGGTATGGTACCAGATTTTCCCAGAACGCTTTGCTAATGGGAATCCTGTGATTTCTCCAGAAGGGGTGCTAGCTTGGGATTCCTCTATCAAACCTAAAAGTAAGGATTTCTTTGGTGGGGATTTACAGGGGATTATTGACCATCTGGACTACTTGCAAGATTTGGGTATTACGGGACTTTATCTTTGTCCTATCTTTGAATCCCCAAGCAATCACAAGTACAATACGACGGATTATTTCGAAATTGACCGTCATTTTGGAGACAAGGAAACTTTCTGTAAATTGGTAGATCAAGCCCATCAGAGAGGCATGAAAATCATGCTGGACGCTGTTTTCAACCATATCGGAGACCAAGCTCCACAGTGGCAGAATGTTCTCAAACATGGTGAAGATTCTATTTATAAAGACTGGTTCCATATTCAAGACTTTCCAGTCGTTAAAGAAAATCTCGTTAATAAAAGAGAACTATCCTACCACACCTTTGCCTTTGAGAGCTATATGCCTAAGCTCAATACGGCAAATCCTCAAGTGAGAGACTATTTGCTGAGCGTTGCGACCTACTGGATTGAAGAGTTTGATATTGATGCTTGGCGCCTGGATGTTGCCAATGAAGTAGACCATCAATTTTGGCGAGATTTCCATAAGGCTGTCTTGGCTAAAAAGCCCGACCTTTATATTCTTGGAGAGGTCTGGCACACCTCCCAGCCTTGGTTAAATGGCGATGAATTCCACGCAGTTATGAACTATCCTCTGTCTGATAGTATCAAGGATTATTTCTTACGAGGGACTAAGAACTCCCATCAATTTATCGATGAGATCAATAGCCAATCTATGTACTATAGACAGCAGATTTCGGAAGTGATGTTTAATCTTCTAGATTCTCACGATACGGAGCGTATTTTGGCTACTGCCAAGGGAGATAGCCAACTTGTTAAGTCTGCCCTAGCCTGCCTCTTTTTACAAAGAGGAACACCGTGTTTCTACTATGGAACCGAGTTAGAGTTAGACGGAGGGCCAGACCCAGATTGTCGTCGCGCTATGCCTTGGGAACGTGTTTCCGACAGTAATGAGATGCTTAATTTCATGAAGAAATTGATTCAGCTTCGTAAGGATGCTTCATCAATCATTCAGCATGGGAAATACAGTCTCAAAGAAATCAAGCCTGATGTGCTAGCTCTAGAATGGAATTATGATGGACAAAAGGTCCGAGCTGTTTTTAACCAATCAACTAAAAACTATCTTGTAGAAAACAGTGATGCTGTAGCGTTAGCAAGTCATTACCAAGAATTGGAGCAGCAACTGGTGATTTTGCCAAAAGGATTTGTGATTCAATAAAAAATGGAATCAAAAAGACTGTAATGATGGGCAACCATTCGTTCCAGTCTTTTTTCTATTTATATAGTATAATAAAGGAAATACCAGAGGCAAACTCTTAGAAAGAAGAGAACGATGAACTATCTAGTCCAATCTTTAAAAAAAAGATCACTGACCAAATGTCCTTGGAAGATATGGTGAATGTCTTTGAAGAGATGTGTGACATAGCATTTGATGAGGAAATGATTTTGTTTGAAACGGGAACATTTACTAGGTTATCAAACGATCCCTTGTTCCAAATCTCCTTGGTTCGACAAGTTCCTAATGACGATGAAGAATTTTACCAAGTCCATTTAGATATTTTCTATAAGCCGACTAGTGAGAATGCAGAGTTTAGCGAGTCTATATGGGACGAAGATCTTGATGAGAACATCTTTGACTATATTCGAAACTCTGAGGTCTTTGCCTATGCCAAAGACAAGGAATATCTCAAAGTAAAAATTTATTTAGATGAAACTTAGTAAGGAGAAATCATGTTTAATTTTTTTAAGCGTAGAAGAAACAAGCGGTTCAATCAGGAGTCACATGACAAGGCTAAAGAAAATCAGACTGTTTCTGAAAAGAAACTTGATTTAGAAAATGATGAAACAAAGGTGGATTCTGAACAAATCCTCCATTTTTATCATTTGAACTTTAAATTGGCCGTCATTCAGGTCTTAATGTACGATTTACAAGTATTGAAACCATCCTTTGATATAGATGTTTTTGCTGATCAATACAGTGAAGAAGAGATTGATACTGAAAGCATGGAAGTTATCAAACCTGCTCTTGAGTATTTTGAAGCCTTATCTATTCCTAAAAAATATGCTGATCAGGTCAAAGAAATTTACATGGATGGTGGAAATGAGATTTATATGAATATCATTCCACAATGGGATGGAGAGGATGGAACATTTGATTTAAATGAGCTCAGCTTATCCGAATTGCAACAATTTCCAAACTTGAAAGAAGCAACTATTTTAAGTAGCAATTTTGATAGCATGAAAGAAATCTTCGATGTGGCTGGTATTGAAGTGGATCTATTATAATGTTAGTTATCAAGTCAATTCATGTTAAAACAATAATTTTCTCTCGCTTTAAAAGGAGTATGAAAATCAATGGATGCCAACACACTTAGAGTTGTGAAAATAGATAAAGAAGCACTTTATGAATTTATCTATGAAAACTTTATAGCACAACAGGAAGAATTGTTAGACATATCCAAATCTGAAGTGATGAATGATTTTGCAATAGATTGGGAAAAAGGGCAGTTTCTATTTACTGCGCATAGACAGGAAAACATGGCTGGAGAATTGATTTCCTTACCAGAAGGACTAAATGCGGAAACATTACTGAAAAACTTGCCTGTTACAACTGATTCTGTACTTAAACCAAATCAAATCTATAAAGATTATTCATTTGACGATTTGAGCAAATTTATTTGATGAGAGTATTTTATATCGCAGAGATTGCAGATGCTAGAGTGCGGTGAGTTACAGTTAATTACAAGAGAAAAGTCCCTTTATCGTAGAGAATATTGATTAGATAGCAAGGAAGAGGGAAAAAATGAAACTATTTAAAAAAATTTCCTGTCTATTTATTATTATAGTTGGCGCCTTTCTACTAAGTGCCTGTACCTCACATAAAGAAGACAAAGAGCGACTGGTTCGATATCTCAATAAGGTCTATGGAGAAAATACTTATGTGATGAAAGAAGATCCCAGTCATCCCTATTATTGGTTTGTGACATTGAAGGATTATCCAAATATTCCCTTTACTTGTGGTGTGTCCCATGATTGGCTAGCAATGGGATCCCCTTTTATTCATTCTGATTTTGAAGAAACCTTCTGCACAAGTGCTCTTGCGAAGTATAAAGAAGATCATAATCTAGGTGATGATGTCCTGTCCTATCTGCATCCCGTAAATTTTGTCTATTCTACAGAAGTAACAAATTTAGATCAACTAAAAGAATCCTATGACAAGATGTTGGACTTTATCAACTATACTAGCCTGAAGTATCCTATTTTAGTAGAAACTGATTGTTTCGGGGTACGAATGGATATCAGTGGTATTCGATTAAAGAGCTCGAGGAGGAATCTTGATGGGTCAATCGATACCAGTATTTATCGACAAGTTTGCAATGCAGAAAATGGGAAATTAAACATAAGACCTTTTGAAGAAATTCGTCAAGAATTGGAACCCCAACTACGAACACACCCTGAGAATTCAAAAGGATTTGTATTTGTAGTAAACACGACCTCCTTTGTACTAGGAAGCGATACACTCGATGATTGCTTATATAAGCATTTCGAATTATCATCTACCACAGTAGAAGAACTTCAAAAGAACAAGTTGCAACCTGGAGAAAGCAGCGAAAGCTATATGTTGTCCAGAGACTATAATGATAATAGTCTGTGGTATTATACAAAAGTTACAGTGCAGGTAAAAAATCTAAGTGACAAGGAATGTTCCGTTTTAGATGGAACGTTGATGAAGGCTGTCATCTCTGATCCGGCAAGTATCTATATTGGGGATGTCTATTTTGAATTTGATAAGAGAAAAGAATTAACTGCTGATTTATATGATATGCTTGGAATAAAAAGGCCCTCCACTAGTGAAGAGGAGAGCGACGGAGTTCCCTATAAAAATATAAGGGTTTTATTTAAGATGAAGACCTATTTCAAAGAGATAGACAGCGTTATATTATCCTATCAGGAGTAGGGATTTTCTCACTCCCAGATTGTATGCTGGGCTCTTACTCCGTATCGATAGGGGGACTGATCACTATTGAAATTCGCCACAAATTGATAGCTATTCCATAACACATAGTCGGCAGTTTGCAGCCTCAGACTGAAGTAGGTATCCTGTTTCACTTCTTTAGCGTCAGCAGGTTTCAGTGAAAAGATATCTGTTAATTTCTTTGTTTTAAAGTCATTGATTGTGAGTTTGGAGAGGTCTTGGTTATTAATGTTAACTTGGGATAGTTGCGAGCTGTCTGCTGAGATTTCATAGTACGTGACCACGCAGTTCTCGAGTTTATCAGTGTCTTTCCACTTTGGTGTAATGCTCATAAGGCCATAAGATTTACCATCTCGGACTATTTCAAGCAGTTCTCCGTAGTAGAAGTGGTCATTGCGCTTGTTCACAATCTCGCTCTCAGGATTTTTTCCAGTAAAGCTGAACCCCTGGTCCAGTAGTTCTGAAGCCCTTGTTTCTCCGACCACCACATCGGTCTTATCGATTTGTATTCCAAAAGGTTGAGCAGGGAAGCCAGTAATGAAGATGCAAAAAGTAAAGATGAAAGTAGTCAAAAAGACAGCACCAACAACCGCATTGGATGATGAATAGCGGTGATGGTTTTTCCTTGGGCGCTTTACTATAAATAACATTAAGTTGATAAGGTTTCTAAACAGCATACTTGCTACAACAATGGCAAATTGAGCCTTTAAACAAGTATAAAGGGCTGCTGAAAAATTGTCCATTTTAACATACAGTGCCACTAGAGTGAGGATATTAGCCAGAACAAAATAGAAAATAAATAGGTTTACTTCCTTGAGAGCGTCCCTATTAGTGATATCTTCATATTCAATATGGTAGCGTCCTTGAAAACCTTGCCCAAACTGATACATCCACTTAGGAACTTCTTCGCCGGAGCTAACGGCACTCGCCAGTTTAAAATAGAGATAAATCGTACAGACTAAGAATAGGAAAAAAATAAAATAAAAAGTCAAAGCAAATATAAAAAAGCTCATCGCTATTCTCCTTTTTAAACTATAATCCACATTTTGGATACACCTTTATTATAACACTTTATAGGGAAAACATCTGAGGATACTATTCATCAGATAAGAATCAGACCTTAGCGATAATAAGCTTTTATAAAACATAATATTGTAATTCAACATGGAAATTTTGGAGGAAAAACAAATGGGAATGATTGCTAATTATAGATATATCAATGATCAATATTTACATCAAATGAAAAGTTTTAATGCGGAAGAAGATGATCAATTTGAGGTAGTAGAAGAGGAAGCAGAACTTTTACTTGATATAGATAAAATGTGGGATGTTCTTCATTTTGTGCTTACAGGGGTTGGAAGTTCAAACCCTAGTCGGAATGACCCTTTGAGCGTGGCTGTTTTGGGTGTGACGCCACTTGAAAATGTTGCGGAATATATTGCCTATACAGAAAAATCAAAAGTATCAGAGATTTGTTCGGCTTTGGAAGACTTTGATATGGAAGAAGCCATGGCGCATTTTAGTATGCAAGCTTGTAAAAATGCTGATCTTTATCCTGATATTTGGGATTATGATGATGAAGAGGAAGAAATTATAGAAGAAATCTGCGAGTATTTCCAAGCAATGAAAGATTTTTACAAGAAGATTTTAGAGCTCAATGGTAATATCATGGTCACTATTTGTTAAAAGGTTTATCAAACGTTTCTAAAAGAATAAAATAGCTTGAGGCAAAAAATGGATAAAGAAGATTTACAAAAAGCATATCTTGACTTGGAAAATGAAAGCTTTCCTTCTGGTAAAAGAATCAAATTTGTAGCTAATTTGGGTAGTTCCCAAGAAATCGCATATCATTATGAACTGATTTGCAAAGATTGGAATGAAGGTAGAAACCTGCATTTAGAAAGTAGCTTTGATAAACATGGAAGAGAGGGATTAGAGTTTTTATTTGAACAGTTGGATGAAGTTAAAGATGAAAAACAAAGTGTATTGACTGCGTATCTTATAGCAGAAATCCTTTCTAAATCAAAGTATCGAGATTTTTATTGGTCGCTTTGTGACCAACTGATTCCTATTCTCATTTCATTTTTAGATATAAAGAATACTATTTTTCGTCAAAAGGTGGTCATAGCTTTAGGTTGGGTAGGAACAGAAAAAGAAATTGGTCTTTTGACAAGACAAATGCTAGATGATGCAGATGCTCTTTGTCGTGCATGGTCTGCGACAAGTCTCATGCAACTGTCCTTTCATAGAGTAAAAGTAGAAATCATATCAAAAGAAGCAAAGGCCAGTTTTATTCAAGCTATTACCGAAGAAAAAGACCTCTATGCTTGTGGTATGATGATAGAAGCAGTTCAACTATTATTTGGTAAGAGATGGATATCATCTTCTGCGGTAGAAAATATGGATCTTGAAAAAATAGAAAAGGCTCAAAAATCTGCTATTAGATTTCTAAGTAAGCATTAGGGATCAATTATATAGAAACATTCGAGAGTTATTTGATAGATAAGTTTCTGCAGCTCTAAAACTACAAAGAAACATATTATCAATATCAGCTGAAGCTATTTCAGAACTGGAATTAACTGAGTTAATCTTTGATAAAAGTGGTTCTGATGAGGAAACTTGGTACAACGACATGCTTTAAATGAATAGGAGTCTATATTCTCATACTAGATAATAAAAGGAGAAATTTTATGAAATTCTTAAAAAAATTTTTTGGTAGCAAAAAAGAAAAGGTAGAAGAAAAAACAAAAGTAGTCTTATCCATGCCTCTGTTTAAGGGAGAGGAGACTTATGACTTAAATACTCTTATCGAGGATTTAAAAAACTACTGGGGCCTTGATGTCAGTGAAGTGGATGAAGATGAAAACACATCAACATTTCAAATAAATGGGGACCTTGTCGCCCTAGCCTCTATGCCTTTCCCAATTCCTGCAAGTGAGTTCGATGATTTATATGCTTATTCTTATCTATGGAATAATGTTGAAAATGAAACTAGAGAGCATACCAATCATGCCATTGTTTCAATCTTGTCTAAGACTCTTTCACCAGTAGAACAATATTCCCTACTGACAAAGGTCAATGCTTCTATTTTGAGAACCTGTGAAAATGCTATTGGTGTATATCAAGGTTCTGCAACTTTGTTATTGCCTAAAAATCTTTATCTTGACTTTTCAGATTTTTTGAAAGAGGACAATCTACCCCTTCAACTCTGGCTTTATATCGGGATTATCAATCAAGAGGATAAAAGTAGTGTCTACACCTATGGTATGAAAGAATTCGGTAAATCTGAAATCGAGATTATAGACTCTGCTATGGACAGTGATGAATTATATTATTTTCTTTTGTCGATTCTTCAGTATATTCTGGAGGGTGATGTGACCCTAAATGATGGGGAAACCATTGGATTTTCAGAAGAGGAAAAAATCAAAATCACTGAGTCGAAGGCAGTCTATCTAGATGGAAATTCCTTGAAATTAGAAATCTAAACAATGATTTTTAATTCGTTCTCCAAGCTTTAGACGAGGTTTTATATGAAAGGCGATATTCGAAAGGATTACCTCTATCGGTATCTACTCTACAGATTTGAAAAAGAAACTTGCAAGAATAGTGCTTTGGAAAGGATCAATCAGGAGGCCAAAGAAAGAATCTGTCAACAGGCGACAAAGACCACCAGACGGATTAGTGTATTTGTCGGTCTGGTCTACTTGATTCTGTTTTGCTTGATAATTATCTGGCTGAATGCGAATTGCTCCCAAAATCCATTCTTCCTATGGTATCAAGGCTACATAGAATCACTATTTCCATTGATCAATGGTGATTGGGGGAGTAGTTGGATTGAGAAAAAAGGGACGATTTTATGGATTTCTATCAAGGCTTTCCCCATATTTGTTCTTAATGGGGCGCCCTTTCTTTTGCTTGTGCTACTGATTGCGAATAGAACCTTGAAAAAGAAATTAAAGGTTGAATGTATCAACTAAGGAGAAAATTGAGATGGGTAGAATAGTTGTAATCAGTTCGCTGGCTTTTCTTGCATTGGCATTTTTGGGGATTGGACTTGGCATGTATTTCTTCCTCAAAAGGCTGGTAGTGAATGGGAAATCCGTCTTAGACGAGCCAGTAAATGAGCAAACTCGTACAGATAAGATGGGGCTTGGCGAACTTCTAGTTTACTTGTCGATAATTGCGATTGCTGGCGTTTTTGTAGTACAAATCATGAGTAGGGGAGGAACTGGTAATGCTATCTTGGCAAGAATTGTGATCCTACCACCGATTATGGCACTTTTTAATGCTAGAAAACGCACGGGAAAAGCGATGATCGCACTTGTGGTTTCTTTTATGGTGGCTTTATTTCTTATGATAGCTTATGGTCAGATAGGGTTGCCACCCAAAGCTCCAGAATTGATGATAGATGACAAACCGATCACACTAACACAAACAAGTGTGAGCGACCTTCTAAAAGAAGGTTTTGACATCTACATCAGGGAGAATGACAGCTTTAGTAACGATTATGATGAGGCTCTTTCTTCGGGGAAAATCAAGAAATACCAGGCTAATAAGAGTATTTTTATCGAAAAAGGTTTTCATCAAGATAGCAATGCTGTGTCGTATGCTCCCTATCTTCTTGGCAAAGATGGTTTAATCCTTGGAAGTATTGCCTTATACGGAGATGAAATAAAAGAAACCGCCTTAGAGGACTGTAGAATTATCCAGTTTAAACTAGATGAAGATCGTATCAAAGCAGCAAAATCAAAAGCTATCTCCTATAAGCTGGATGGTGTGGATTTACTGACTAGAATTGAAGAAGGAACCATGCGAACAACCTTTGGTGATAAATTATGGTCAGTTCCGCCTACACATCCTGTAGACTCGACCCAACTATGGTATGGTATCCAGTGGAAAAGTCCCAGTGACCACCTGTTTTGGAATGAGTATTTTTCCTTAATTCGCTTGGATGAAAACTACCATATGATAGATTTTGAGCTAGTTGGAGAAGTAGCGCGTGATGATTAGTGAAATGAAGACCTACTAAGTTTTTTTGATGTTATTCTATTTGTACTTTGGTCAGGATTAGTATATAATCTACCATAGAGTCATTTACTAACTAGGAGAAGAATCATGGAATTAAAAGATTTTACTGAAAAAGAACAAGAGATGATTAAGCAAGGGCTAACAACTTCTGAGATTAGTGATAAGGAAACCGCTGCGAAAATCCTTGCCCTAGTACCTCAGGAATGGATCAAACGCATCCCGTTTTTTGTGAGAAAACACGCAACAACTCGGACAATAAAGCGAATTTCCATCGAACATCCAGAGCTCTATGCAGTTGCCAAGAGAAGTGGTGAGATTCCTGAGAAGGAAAGAGAAGAATTGCGCCAAATCATTACAGACATTTTCCAGGAAAAAATGGATAAGCATAAGATTAAATAATCTTGAAAGGAACTAAAAAATAGTTCCTTTTATAATCGTTTCCAGTTCGTTGAACATGAACTTTTTGGTAGCAATTCAACTATTTACGAACAAAATTTAAGTAAATTCAAAAAAAGTACTTTACAAGCTCTTGTAAACATGATATAGTTATAAGGCTTAGAAAATGAGAAGATGTTTTCTAGCAAATATAAACCCGAGTAAAAAATGCCTACGGACAGGCAGGGTTGAATGCCGAAGCGTGGTTGAAAAGCCACATTATTGATAGGGTTAAAAGCCTACTTTTATAAGTTGATGTTAGGACGCTTGTCCTAATTCATAAATTTTAGTGTGGTGAAAGCACACGTCATCTTGTGAAACGATCAATAAAGTACGTAATATTTGCTACTAGAGAGTTAGGAAACATCAGGAACAGACATACTCAACAGAAACCAAAATAAACACGTCAGAAGATTGCAGAGCAGGTGAAAGCCTGCTCTTTTTTCATAAGTCAACCTTTGGTCTCCCTCATCATTTTGAGGAGCTAAAAATACGGTAAAGGAGTATGTCTTGAAAAAGTTAGATCAAAATCAGGCCCCTATTTATGAAGGTCTGATTAAGCTAAGAAAGAAACGGATTGTTCCCTTTGATGTACCAGGTCACAAACGCGGACGGGGAAATCCAGAACTTGTTGAATTGTTGGGAGAAAAATGTGTTGGCATTGATGTCAATTCTATGAAACCCTTGGATAATCTAGGCCATCCCATTTCGATTATTCGGGATTCAGAGGAACTAGCAGCTGATACTTTTGGAGCAGCGCATGCCTTTCTCATGATTGGTGGAACAACATCATCTGTTCAAACCATGATTCTTTCCACCTGCAAGGCAGGAGATAAGATTATTCTGCCACGTAATGTCCACAAATCTGCTATCAATGCGCTGGTTCTATGTGGCGCCATTCCCATCTATATCGAGATGAGCGTAGATCCTAAAATCGGCATCGCCTTAGGTCTTGAAAATGACCGTGTAGCACAAGCTATTAAGGACCATCCTGAGGCCAAGGCAATCCTAATTAACAATCCAACCTACTATGGAATTTGTTCAGATCTCAATGGATTGACGAAAATGGCTCATGAGGCTGGCATGCTTGTTTTAGTGGACGAAGCCCATGGGGCTCATCTGCATTTCACTGATAAACTTCCAATTTCTGCTATGGACGCAGGAGCTGATATGGCAGCAGTTTCCATGCATAAGTCTGGAGGGAGTTTGACCCAAAGCTCAGTTCTTTTAATCGGAGAGCAGATGAATCCTGAGTACATTCGTCAAATCATCAACCTGACCCAGTCAACATCCGCCTCATACTTGTTGATGGCTAGTTTGGATATTTCACGTCGCAATCTAGCCCTTCGTGGTAAAGAGTCTTTTGAGAAGGTCATTGAGCTATCCGAGTATGCTCGTCGTGAAATCAATGCTATCGGTGGTTACTATGCCTACTCAAAAGAGTTAATAGACGGAGTGTCCGTTTGTGATTTTGACGTGACAAAGCTGTCAGTTTACACTCAGGGTATTGGTTTAACAGGTATCGAGGTTTATGACCTCTTACGAGACGAATACGACATTCAGATCGAGTTTGGTGATATTGGCAATATCTTGGCCTATATTTCAATCGGTGACCGCATCCAAGATATCGAGCGTTTGGTTGGTGCTTTGGCTGATATCAAGAGACTTTATTCACGAGATGGGAAGGACTTGATAGCTGGAGAATATATTCAGCCCGAGTTAGTGCTGTCTCCACAAGAAGCATTCTATTCAGAGAGAAGAAGTTTGACCCTGGACCAGTCTGTTGGACAAGTCTGTGGGGAATTTGTCATGTGTTACCCTCCAGGCATTCCTATCTTGGCTCCTGGTGAACGCATTACACGTGAAATTGTAGACTATATCCAATTTGCCAAGGAACGTGGTTGCTCTCTCCAAGGGACGGAAGATCCAGAGGTCAATCGCATCAACGTCATTAAGAGAAAGGAGAACTAGATGGATTTATGGTTTTCTGAAGTTCATACTCCAGATGTGAAATTATCCCTAAGAACAGCCAAGCAACTCTACGCTGGTAAAAGTGAATGGCAGGATATCGAAGTCTTGGATACACCAGCTTTTGGGAAAATACTGATTTTAAACGGGCACGTCTTGTTTTCAGATGCAGATGATTTTGTTTACAATGAAATGACCGTTCATGTTCCCATGGCTGTGCATCCGAATCCAAAGAAAGTCTTGGTTATTGGTGGTGGTGACGGTGGTGTTGCCCAAGTATTAACCCTCTATCCTGAACTGGAGCAAATCGATATTGTGGAACCAGATGAAATGTTGGTTGAGGTCTGTCGTGAGTATTTCCCAGACTTTGCTGCAGGGCTAGATGATCCTCGTGTTACCATTTACTATCAAAATGGGCTACGCTTTTTGCGAAACTGTGAAGATGATTACGATATTATCATCAATGATGCGACAGATCCATTTGGACATACGGAAGGGCTCTTTACCAAGGAATTTTACGGAAACAGTTACAGAGCCTTGAAAGAAGACGGCATCATGATCTATCAGCATGGGAGTCCCTTCTTTGACGAGGATGAGTCAGCTTGCCGAAGCATGCACCGCAAGGTAAATCAAGCCTTTCCAATCAGTCGGGTTTATCAGGCCCATATCCCAACCAGTCCAGCGGGCTATTGGTTGTTTGGATTTGCATCGAAAAAATACCACCCTGTCAAAGATTTTGACAAGGAAGGCTGGAAAAAACGCCAGCTTTTCACAGAATACTACACTGCAAACTTACACGTAGGATCCTTCATGTTGCCCAAGTATGTTGAAGACATTTTAGAAGAAGAGGAAGGAAAAAAATGAGTCGTTTATTAGTTATTGGATGTGGGGGCGTTGCCCAAGTTGCTATTTCCAAGATTTGTCAAGATAGCGAAACATTTACAGAGATTATGATTGCTAGTCGTACCAAGTCAAAATGCGATGACTTGAAGGCTAAATTAGAAGGCAAAACAAGTACAAAGATTGAAACGGCTGCTCTTGATGCTGATAAGGTAGAAGAAGTGATTGCTTTGATTGAAAGCTACAAACCAGAAGCCGTTTTGAACGTAGCTCTGCCATACCAAGACTTAACTATCATGGATGCTTGTTTGGCGACAGGTGTCCACTATATAGATACTGCCAACTATGAGGCTGAGAATACAGAAGACCCTGAATGGCGCGCCATTTATGAAAAACGTTGCAAGGAACTAGGTTTTACAGCTTACTTTGACTACTCATGGCAGTGGGCTTATCAGGAGAAATTCAAAGAAGCAGGCTTGACAGCTCTTCTTGGTTCTGGTTTTGACCCAGGTGTGACCAGTGTCTTTTCAGCTTATGCTCTGAAACACTATTTTGATGAGATCCATTATATCGACATTCTAGACTGTAATGGTGGTGACCACGGTTATCCATTTGCGACTAACTTCAACCCAGAAATCAATCTACGCGAGGTTTCTGCGCCAGGTTCTTACTGGGAAGATGGAAAATGGGTCGAAGTCGAAGCTATGTCTATCAAGCGTGAGTATGATTTCCCTCAAGTTGGACAGAAAGACATGTATCTCCTTCACCATGAAGAAATTGAATCATTGGCCAAGAACATTCCTGGTGTCAAACGGATACGTTTCTTTATGACCTTTGGGCAATCTTATCTAACGCACATGAAATGCTTAGAAAACGTAGGGCTCCTTCGTACGGATGCTATTAACTTTAACGGACAAGACATCGTGCCGATTCAATTCTTAAAAGCATTGCTTCCTGATCCTGCCAGCCTTGGCCCACGCACTGTTGGAAAAACCAATATCGGCTGTATCTTTACAGGTGTCAAAGACGGCGTTGAAAAGACTATCTACATCTACAATGTTTGCGACCATCAGGAATGTTACGCAGAAGTTGGTTCACAAGCAATTTCATACACAACAGGTGTGCCAGCCATGATTGGGACCAAATTAGTGATGAATGGAACTTGGAAACAACCAGGAGTTTATAACCTTGAAGAGTTGGATCCAGATCCATTCATGGAAGCTTTGAATGAGTATGGTTTGCCTTGGGTTGTGGTTGAGAATCCGCAAATGGTGGACTAATGAAGCTAGAACAAGTACCAACACCAGCTTACGTCATTGACTTAGCAAAGTTAAAAGCCAACTGTCGCATTTTACAATATGTACAAGAAGAAGCTGGTTGCAAGGTTTTGCTTGCCCAGAAGGCATATTCCCTCTACAAAACCTATCCCTTGATTAGCCAGTATCTATCTGGTACAACTGCAAGTGGTCTCTATGAGGCCAAGCTAGCTAGAGAAGAATTCCCGGGGGAAGTCCATGTCTTTGCGCCAGCCTTCAAGGATGCGGACTTGGAGGAATTGCTTGAGATAACGGACCATATCGTCTTTAACTCGGAGAGACAGTTACGTAAACACGGTCCTTGTTGCCGAGAGGCTGGTATCAGTGTCGGTTTGCGCCTCAACCCTCAGTGTTCAACTCAAGGAGATCACGCGCTCTACGATCCTTGTGCACCTGGCTCCCGTTTTGGAGTTACCCTAGACAAGATACCGAGTGATTTGCTGGATTTGGTGGACGGCCTTCATTTTCATACTCTTTGTGAGCAAGGGGCAGATGATTTAGAGACAACCTTGAAAGCAGTAGAAGAGCAGTTTGGTCCTTATTTACATGAGGTAAAATGGCTCAATATGGGCGGTGGCCACCATATCACAAGAGAAGACTATGATGTGGATTTACTGATTTCTGAAATTAAGCGTATCCGAGAAACTTACAATCTTGAGGTCTATATAGAGCCGGGTGAAGCCATTGCGCTCAATACAGGTTATCTGGTAACTGAGGTATTGGATATTGTAGAAAACGGTATGGAAATCTTAGTTTTAGATGCCTCTGCGACCTGCCATATGCCAGATGTACTTGAAATGCCCTATCGTCCACCTTTGAGAAATGGATTTGAGGCTCAGGAAAAAGCCCACACCTATAGACTTTCTTCCAATACCTGTCTGACGGGTGATGTGATTGGTGATTATAGTTTTGAAAATCCTGTCCAAATCGGTGACAGACTCTATTTCGAAGATATGGCTATTTACTCATTTGTCAAAAATAATACCTTTAACGGTATTGGCTTGCCAAGTCTCTATCTTATGGACGAGCAAGGTAACTGTAGCTTAGTCAAAGCCTTCGGCTATCAAGACTTTAAAGGGAGATTATCATGATGGACAGTCCAAAGAAATTAGGCTTTCATATGCCAGCAGAGTACGAATCTCATCATGGTACCCTCATGATATGGCCGACTCGACCAGGATCATGGCCTTTTCAAGGAAAAGCTGCTAAAAGAGCATTTACTCAGATTATTGAGACCATATCAGAAGGGGAAAAGGTTTACCTTTTGGTGGAGCAGGACTATCTATCTGAAGCCCAATCTTATCTTGGAGACAAGGTTGTTTATTTAGACATTCCCACCAATGATGCCTGGGCTCGTGATACAGGTCCGACCATTCTTGTCAATGATAAAAGAGAAAAGTTGGCAGTGGACTGGTCTTTCAATGCTTGGGGTGGAGCTGTAGATGGTCTCTATCAAGACTATGAAGCAGATGACCAAGTAGCTAGTCGTTTTGCTGAGGCCTTGGAAATGCCTATTTACGATGCCAAACCTTTTGTACTGGAAGGAGGCGCAATCCATAGCGATGGTCAAGGAACCATTCTTGTGACTGAAAGCTGCTTACTCAGTCCTGGACGCAATCCCCACCTGTCTAAAGAGCAAATTGAAAACACCTTATTAGAGAGCCTGGGCGCTGAAAAAGTTATCTGGCTGCCTTACGGTATTTATCAGGACGAAACCAATGAACACGTTGACAACGTTGCTGCCTTTGTTGGTCCTGCAGAGCTTGTCTTGGCATGGACAAACAATCAAAACGATCCCCAGTATGCTATGTCAAAAGCAGATTTCGAACTCTTAGAACTAGAGACAGATGCAAAAGGACGGAAGTTTACCATTCATAAACTACCAATTCCAGCGCTTCATCAAGTTGTAACTGAAGAGGATTTACCAGGCTATATCTATGAAGAAGGAGAAGAGGAGCGTTATGAGGGCGAACGTCTGGCGGCCTCTTATGTAAACTTTTATATTGCCAACAAGGCTGTCCTTGTTCCCCAGTTTCAAGATGTCAATGACCAAGTTGCCTTAGATATCCTCAGTAAGTGTTTCCCAGACCGTAAAGTTGTCGGAATACCAGCCAAAGATATTCTCTTAGGTGGTGGAAATATCCACTGTATTACCCAACAAATCCCAGAATAGGAGAAAAAGATGAGAAATGTAAGAGTTGCAGCGATCCAGATGCAATGTGCTAAGGATGTGGCAACAAATATTCAAACAGCTGAACGTTTGGTTCGTCAAGCTGCAAAGCAAGGAGCCCAAATTATTCTCTTGCCAGAGTTGTTTGAATGTCCTTATTTCTGTCAGGAGCGTCAATATGACTACTACCAGTATGCCCAGTCGGTGACAGAAAATACTGCTATTCAGCATTTTAAGGAGCTTGCTAAGGAACTAGAAGTTGTTTTACCGATTAGTTTCTATGAAAAAGATGGCAATGTCTTATATAACTCTATTGCTGTTATTGATGCAGATGGAGAGGTACTGGGCGTTTATCGGAAGACCCACATACCAGATGACCATTATTATCAAGAAAAGTTCTATTTCACGCCTGGTAACACTGGTTTCAAGGTCTGGGATACTCGCTACGCTAAGATTGGGATTGGCATCTGTTGGGATCAATGGTTCCCTGAAACAGCGCGCTGTCTTGCGTTGAATGGGGCAGAATTGCTCTTTTACCCAACCGCTATCGGTTCAGAGCCAATTTTGGATACAGACAGTTGTGGTCACTGGCAACGTACTATGCAAGGGCACGCAGCAGCAAATATTGTCCCAGTCATTGCAGCCAATCGTTATGGTTTGGAAGAAGTCACTCCTAGTGAGGAAAATGGTGGACAGAGTTCCAGTCTTGACTTCTACGGTTCGTCCTTTATGACAGATGAAACAGGAGCTATTCTAGAGCGTGCTGAAAGACAAGGAGAAGCAATTCTGTTAGCGACCTATGACCTTGACAAGGGAGCAGGTGAACGCCTCAACTGGGGACTGTTTCGAGATAGAAGACCAGAAATGTACCAACGAATTACGGACTAGAAGGTAAATTTCATAATAAATTTTTGATATTCACGCCTGTCTTACAAAAATGTAAGATAGGCTTTTTAAATGTAAGATGGGTGTACGCTTATACGTAGAAATGTATGCTATACTCTATATAGATCAAAAAGAAAGAGGTTTATTATGAAAAAATGGAATGCGACGCAGTTGAAGTATCTGATGGCGGCAGTAATGGTTCTAGACCATATCCCGCATATCACCGGAATCGTTTCTCCTTTGTGGGAAGGTATCTTTCACGCCATGACTCGTTGTGTAGGAGTTTGGTTTGCCTATATGGCTATGGAGGGATTTATCCATACTCGAAACTTGGAAAACTACCTCATCCGCCTTTGGTCTTGGGCGCTTATCATGTTTGCTGGAAATAGCCTCCTCAATACCCTATTTGCCTCTAAGGGAGTAATGGTCACTAATAATATTTTCTTGACTTTGGCCATCGGTGTTACCATGCTTTGGATTGGTTTTCCCAGAAAAGCGCTGGATAAAAAAGAGAAGTTGTGGCGTCGGATTGGGGTTGCTGGTCTCTTGATT
>ERZ773062.589-NODE-589-length-18113-cov-25.808451_pt1 | contig 18113 bp, 19 predicted proteins | sample MGYA00580626_ERZ773062 | MGnify/ENA primary metagenome ERZ773062 (study PRJEB29015, sample SAMEA2738003) | human oral metagenome | biome: human oral; feature: human-associated habitat; material: dental | place: China | collected 2058 ...
ACATGGTCCCGGGTCGCTCCAAGCAGGTCTTCAAAACCTGGCTGGCCTCCCGCCCTGACACGTGGCGTGAGCGCATTGAGATCGTTGCGATGGATGGATTCACCGGGTTCAAAAGCGCAGCCACTGAAGAACTCCCCGGCGCGAGGGCAGTCATGGATCCCTTCCACGTCGTGCACCTGGCTGGCAACGCCTTGGATGAGTGCCGCAGACGCATCCAACAAGAACTCCACCACCGACGCGGGCGTGCCACGGATCCCCTGTACAAGGCCCGAAGGATGTTACACACCAGATCTTGCCTGCTCACGCCACGCCAACAGCACCAACTACTCAACCTGTTTTCCGGTGAGGAGCACATCGCGCTCGAGGTCACTTGGAGCGCCTACCAGAACATCATCGACGCCTACCGCGCACCCGACACGGACGTGGGTAAGGCCCTGATGGAAGCCGAAATCAACACACTGACCTCCACGCGTGTACCGAGGGGGCTGACCGAGCTCATCACACTGGGCAGAACGCTCAAACGCCGAGCCGGGGACATCCTCGCCTACTTCGACCACCCCCACACCTCCAATGGCCCTACCGAAGCGATCAACGGACGCCTCGAACACCTACGCGGCTCCGCCCTCGGGTTCCGTAACCTCACCCACTACATCACCCGCTGCCTCCTCGAAACCGGCGGATTCAGACCCCAACTACACCCTCAATTATGAAGAGCCGTCAATGGCGCGTTGCGGGTTGCCGTCGGCGTCGAGGGCCTCGGTGACGACGGTTGGGAACAGCTCGGCAAGCTTGTCGATGTTCGCTTCAGTCAAGTCGGGCGATGTCATGCGCAGTTTCTCCATGAGTCTTACCTTTGCTGTTCCAGCTGTGCTTGTTTGGTCTTGAGGGTGCGGCGCAGTTCAACCTTCCGGTTGAACTGCTTTTCGGTGCGGAGCTTGCGCTCTAGTGTCTTGATTTCGCGTTCGAGCTTGCTGACGGTCTTCAGTCTGTCAGCGACCTCCGACATTCCTTCGCCAGGCCGGGCCTCGACGTTGGCGAGTGGTTCGAGTAGCGCAGTGTAGAGGGCTGGCAAGGTGATCGCGGTTGGTAATGGTTGGCGCTCGGTCTCGGCGGGTTGCCAGCCGGTGGTGAAGTACTGGCTGATCTTCGGTGCACCGGCACCGAGTTTCTTGTGCGCTGCGACCATGCGAGTCTCTCGGCCTTGTGAGGCGTCGCGGTTGACCTCGAAGATGATCGGGCGAGGTATCGATTTGTCGATGGTGCTCAGCACTGGTTCGGAGACGTGTGACCCCTTCGCATCAATCTGGAAGATCGCAATGTCCGGGACCTCGTCAGTACCCGCCAGGTTGATCGTGACTTGCGCGAGGTCGTAGGTCCAGATCACGCGATCGACCTCGGTGATGAACTTCTCCCGTAGTGCGGTGTTGACGCTGGCGTGTTCGTAGAACTTCTCCTTGGGCACCCGTCGCCCGAAGCGGGCAGCGCTCGGCCACTGGTACAGCAGGTCAGTCACTGGCACCTGCCTCCTCCGTGGAGTTGACGACGGCAATGAACGCGGTGAGTTCAAAGTCGTCGAGTCCGGCGATGGTCTGGGTGAGGGCGGTGGTGGGACCTGGGGTGAACAGGCTGTCGATGTCGCGCTCCTCGGTGACGTCGATCATCGAGTGGATCGCATCCGTCAGCAGCTGAGAGTACTGGCTCATGTCAGCGCCGTCTCGGGTGGCCTCGTTGAACGCGCGAACCGCGTTGGGGACAGGCTGGTCGTAGGGGCGGCATCCGGTGCGCAGGAGGTCGAGCAGGTGCTTGGCCTCTGTATGGTCGGCAACCACGTGGCCGTCCTCGTCGAGGTAGACGAGGTAATGCGGGTGGAGACGGTTTCCACGGTTCATGTGCTCGTCCGCATTGACGTTGCGCAACGCGAAGATCACGCGTCGAATGGGTACCGGTGGGTTTCTGGTGGATGTGGAGAACCACCGGTGGCCAGCTGCTCTACCGCCGTCGTATCGTCACACCTCGCCCCGAGGGCACCCTCGCTCTGCACGGGGACGCCGCGCGGTTGCGCGAGTACCGCGACCCCATTACCGGGGCAGGAATGATCCACGACCCAGCTGCCGCAACGTTGACCTCCGTCGTCTCCGTGGCCCACCCAGCATTCCTGCTGCTGGACCCCGGCGAACAGGAACGCCGCGTCACCCCCTGGAGCCGAGTGCTGGCCACCGTATGCCGCTCCGGGCGGGTCTCCATGCTCCAAGTCCTCGAACGCACCCTGCCGGATTCAGGCACGGGCCTCGCCAAATGGTGGTCTACCCACGGCGCCCACGACTCATCGTGGGCATCCACCACCTACAGTGAGTTGATCGACCGGGCCGGGCCCGCAGGCGAACGCCATGCGACCACTTTGTCACTGTCGCTGGACATGAAGGCAGCCGCCCGGCAGATCCGCACCGCAGGCGGCGGCATCCGTGGCGGCGCCGCCGTCCTCCGCCAAGAGATGAACACTCTCGTCGCCGCCCTACGCTCCGCCGACCTGGCGCCCTCGGCGTGGCTGACCTGCGGGCAGATCGACGTTATCCTGCGCTCTGCCTACGATCCCGCCGTCGCCGCCACCTTGGAACGTCACGGGGAACTCGGCCAGAACCTCGCCACCGCAGGACCCTTCGCCGTCAACGAATCCTGAAACCGGCTCCGTACCGATTCCGCCCACCATGCCGTCCTGTGGATCTCAGAGTGGCCGCGCTCCATGGTCTACCCCGGCTTCCTCGCACCCATCCTGCTCTCCAACGGCATCCAACGATCCTTCTCCCTCCTGTGCACGCCGATGCGCTCCGACCAGGCTGCCCGCGACATCCGCAAGAAGAAGACCGAGTACATCTCCGACGCCGCGCAGCGCCAGAAGATCGGACAGATCGAAGACGCGAGCCAGACCGCCGAATACCACGACGTCCTCCAGCAAGAAGCCGACCTCACCGCAGGCCACGGCATCCTCCGCTACACCGGCCTCATCAGCGTCTCCGCCGCGGCCAGCGACGATCTCGACGCCGCCATTGCCGCCATCGAGCAAGCCGCCATCCAAGCCTCCTGCGAGACCCGGCTCCTCGTCGGCCAACAAGCACAAGCTTTCACCGCGGCGGCATTGCCGTTGTGTCGGGTGGTGTAGCGGTTAGCCGACGTTGAACTCTTTGTCCATCTCCTTGCCGTTCTCCTTCCATCGAATCCGGATCATGTCTGGATCTCCGCCACCACCGTGATGAATGAGGTGCAGTTCCCGGGTCTGACCTGCATGGATTGTCGTGAGCTGGTCAGCATTCATGAGCATCATGCTCGAATGCTCGCCAACAACCTCAAACTCCACGTCAGTGGCATCCTCATCACCCGAGTTAGTGATCTCGATCCAATGCCTTGTCGTGTACCTCGGCTTGCCCTTCTTGTCGAAGTCCTTAACTTCGCGTTCTTGTCGAGGCTGAGCCAATAGCTTCACTCCACGAGATGCCGCGCTGAGCATAGGAACGCCAAGTTCGGCCTGCGCGATGTCGTGTTCGATCGCCTTCCACACTTCGTGGTTAAGTGCTTCGGCAGTTCCGAACTCGCCGAGGAGCCCGCCCTTGCCGATCTCGGCTTGGAACTGACGGAGGCCGTCAAGCTGCACTGTGTCGACATCACGAGGCAACGGGGCGGTAGAGAAGTACACGTGGACAGGTTTCCCGGCGTCCACCGCTCGCTGGATCTCCTCAGCTGTACCGGAGGCCGCCGCGGGTGTTGGGGACCCGAGGCGGCTGCCAAACAGGGCGATGACGATGTCCGAGTCATCGACGCCTTGCGCGTTGATGAGCGACTGAGGATGGTCGCCCAACACGGGGACCGATGATGTCTCCCAGCGCCAGGGCATGAGCACGATCTGCTTGTTCTTCGCGTTGGCGTTGTTCCACTCGTAAATGGCGCGTTCAACGGCGTCGCGGGCGTCAGGGATATCGGAGGGCGACGCGATCATCACGCGAAGCACGTTGGCTGAAAAACTCATACCTCAAGCGTACTCTTGTCGGGACGTCCGGCGCACCTGCCTCCCACACGACGATGAGGGAGGCTGTCATGCCGACGTTCTACGATCCCGGCGCCGACGCCGGGGAAGCATCCGAGGCGCTGCGCGGGCTTGCGCACGCCACCCGGACCGTCGAGCATCCGCAGGACATGTACTCGGTGCTTGGTGATCTGCTGTCCGGGGTGAGGTCGCTGCGGCAGGTCCTTGACCAGCTGAGCACCGCTCACGCTAGCGGCCGGGAACTGGCGTTCGACGACTACGGGGATCATGCATCTGGGTCTGCCGATGCTTTGGCCGCAGCTGACAAACTGCACCAGACCGCAACCTTGATCGACCAGGCAGAAGACCGTCTCAACGTGGCGATGTCGGCAGCCGAGCGGATCGCCTGGCACAGCGAGCCCTCAACCGAACAGGTACCCGTGCACCGCTGGATCTCCGTGGTATTCCTCCAAGACTCGGAGGCCGATGAGGTGCTCGACATGATCGACCGCGACGGCCCCGACACCGCCATGGAGTACCTGAAGAACTGGGACTACGGGGACGAAACGACCGACGCGGCAATGGAGAACGGCCACGTCTACGACCTCCCACCCGCAGGCATGCTGGATCGGGAAGTCCGCGATGGCGATTACCAGATGACCTACAACCACTCCTTCGGCCACATCGGCCTCTACCGCCTCCACACCATCGAACCCGACGACGTTCTCGACGACGAACCCAACCACCCCTCTGCCGCCCACGCGGAATCGCTCCGGGCGGTGCCCGACGGGTCCTGGTTCGAGCATCGGGGTGTCGCCGCGGTCAAGCAGTCGCGGGGGCTGGGACTGTGACCGCTCACGAACCGGAGACTCTGCACACCGCGGTCCTCGTCGCCCCAGCGAAGAAACGTCGGCGCTTGCGTATGCAGCGACGCCAGGCAGCGGCCCAACTCCAGGCCGAGCAGCACGCCGCCGAACGTGAGGCGGCCCGTTCGAAAGCCGACGCAGAACGCGCCGGGCGGAAAGCGACCACGTACCTGCCCGCGGCCGGTGAGCCCGGACCCGCTCAACTGCGTTCACCCGGACGGTTTCGGCTCCCTCTCCATCAGGACACCTCCGCAACCTTGGCCGGGGCCTACCCGTTTCTCGCCGAGGGAGGGCTGGGTTCCGATGGTGTCTTCGTGGGACAGGACCTCTACTCGGGTGGCAGCTTCGTGTACGACCCGTGGGTGCTCTACGCCCGCGGCATCATCACCGCGCCCAACCTGGTCCTCGCGGGCATTGTCGGCTCGGGCAAGTCATCGCTCGCGAAGAGCCTCTATACCCGCTCCCTCCCGTTCGGGCGGCGCGTGTACGTGCCTGGGGACCCGAAGGGTGAGCACACCGCCGTCGCTGAAGCAGTGGGCGGACAGGCGATCGTCCTCGGACACGGCCTGTCGACCCGGCTCAACCCGTTGGATGAGGGATACCGGCCCTCAGGGATGGACGATCGGGAGTGGGCTTCCACCATCGCATCTCACCGCCGTGACCTCATCGGGGCACTGGCCGAAACCGTGCTGACCCGGCCCCTGTCTCCGTTGGAGCACACCGCGATCAACACCGCCTTGACGGAGACGGTGTACGGCAATGATGTGCCGATTCTGCACATGATCGTCGACCACTTCCTCAACCCAAGCACGTCAGGAGACCCGGATGGGCATCTCGCCGAGGACGGGCGCCTCGTCGGGCACGCCCTACGCCGATTGGTGGCCGGTGACTTGGCCGGGCTCTTTGACGGGCCCTCGACCGTCGCCTTCGACCCGACGCTGCCGATGATCTCTCTCGACTTGTCCCGGGTCGCTGAGAACTCCACGTTGATCTCGGTGTTGATGACGTGCTCCAGCGCGTGGATGGAGTCGGCCCTGCTGGACCCGGCCGGTGGGCAACGGTGGTGCATCTATGACGAGGCATGGCGCCTCATGTCCCACCCCGCCCTCCTCAAACGAATGGACGCTCACTGGCGACTGGCCCGCCACTACGGCATCGCCAACATGCTGATCTTCCACAAACTCACCGACCTGGAAAACGTCGGCGACCAAGGCTCCGCCATGCGATCCCTCGCCAACAGCCTCCTGGCCAATGCCGAGACCCGAATCATCTACCGGCAAGAATCCGACCAACTCGGCACCACCGCCCGCACCCTCGGGCTGACCGGCACGGAGCAGAAACTCCTGCCCGGCCTCGGCGTCGGTCAAGGTCTCTGGCGCATCAAAGACCGCTCCTTCGTCTGCCAGCACCAGCTCCACCCCGACGAACTTGCTGTCTTCGATACCACGACTCGGATGACCAGCTGACGTCTGGGGCGTCCGGTGCACCTGATGGGTATGAGTATTCATCACAGTCACTCCGCCGGTTCCGACGAGGCAGCGGTCAGTCTGCCGCTCGCTGCCATCTCAGTCGACTCCTACGGTGTCCTCACCGTCACCCTGGATGGGGCCGAGTATCTGCCGTCCTCGCCAACGACATCGTGGACGAAGGGCCGGTTCGGGGAACTTCTCGACATCCTGACCGCGGACCGCACGCGGACCATCCGAGTCGAGATTCATGAGTCTAACGGCAGCACCTTCACCGACATCATTCGTGCCGCTCGCACCCCACGCCCCGGCCCGATCGATGAGCTGCCTGCGCCTCGTCGGGCCCGGCACCGCCACACGCCAGAAACCATCGAAGTGAGCGGAGCTGGGTTCCAGCCGGGCGAAGATGTGACGGTCGCCCTCGTGCGAAGCACCGCTGAAGCGACCGCAGCTGGGGCTGTCCGCGTGACACTGAATCTCGGGGAACTGCCCACGGGAGGCACCGATATTCTGTTGGTCGGGACCACTTCGGCGCGGGTCGTGACCCGGCGGGTGCCATGAGCACGCAGCGCCAGTCCGGCTCGATGGGTAACGAGCTGACGAACATCCTCATGGTCGGGTTCGCCGCCATCTTCGGCCTCATCCTCGCCATCCGCGGCGCAGGGTCCGTCGCTGCATTCGTGACCGGCGCCGAGCAGCCACAAGTAGGTGTCGCTGGTGGGCTGGCTGTCCTGTTCAATCCCGGAGATCCCGCAGGAGCGCTCCACGCCGACGGGCTCCACCCGATCGCCTACTGGATCACCCTGACGCTCATGCTCGGCCTCCTCGTGACGGTTGGTGCCTGGGTGTGGATCAAGTGGCGACGTCACTCCCGCGCGGTAGACGTGGACCCACACCGGTTGGCGGGTACGGCCACCGGCCACGAAGTCGCCACAGCCACCTCCGCGAAAGCACTGGTCCACCGAGCCGGGACCCTCCGCCCGTCCCTCGATACGCCAGAACCTCACGATGTCGGGTTTCTGCTCGGGCAGTCGAAGGGAAAACAGGTGTGGGCAAGCGTCGAGGACTCCATCCTCCTCATCGGCCCACCGCGTTCTGGCAAGGGCCTGCACATCGTCATTCCCGCGATCCTCGACGCACCCGGTGCCGTGGTCACCACCAGCACCCGGCCCGACAATCTCACCGCCACACTCCGCGCCCGGCAAAGAGTCGGGCCTGTCGCAGTCTTCGAACCTCAGCACTTGGCTGAGGGTGTTCCCGCAGGGCTGCGCTGATCACCCATCCGCGGCTGCGACGGCCCACTCACCGCCATGATCCGCGCCACTGGGCTCGCCGCCGCTACCGGCCTCGCAGACGGCGGGCTCGATGGTGGCGGCTTCTGGGAAGGCAAAACCCGAGTGGCACTGCAAGCCCTCCTGCATGCCGCCGCGCTGGATCACCGCACACCCGCCGAACTGTTCCGGTGGACCCTCGACCCCCCTGCCGCGGCAGACGCCGTTGCTATCCTCACCGGTTCACCCCATGCTGCGACCGGCTGGGCTGAATCCCTGGAAGCCATGATCGACGCCGACCCCCGCACCCGCGATTCCATCTGGCAAGGCGTCTCCCTCGCCCTGGCGGCCCTGGCCGACCCCCGAGTCCTCGACGCCGTCATCCCAGGACCCGGTGAGCAGTTCGATCCCGAAGCCTTTATCCGCGACAAGGGCACCTTCTACCTGCTCGCCACTGGAGCTGGGGCAAGTAACAGTGCCGCCCTCGTCGCCGCGTTCGTCGAAGACCTCGTCGAAACCGCTCGGCGTATGGCCGCCCGCAGCCCGGGCGCACGGCTCGACCCACCACTCCTGCTCGCCTTGGACGAGATCGGCAACCTCGCGCCACTCCCATCCTTGCCGACCCTGATGGCTGAGGGTGGAGGCACCGGCATCACGACCATGCCCGTTCTACAATCCCTGGCCCAAGCGCGGGACAGATGGAGTGAGAACCAGGCCGGGGCCATCTGGGACGCCAGCATCGTCAAGATCATCCTCGGCGGCGCCTCTAACAGTCGCGACCTACAAGACCTCGCCACCCTCATCGGCGAACGCGACGAGTACACCGACAGCGTCACCCTCGGCGACCACGGCACCCGCTCAAACCAGCGCTCCGTACGTCGGGTTCCGATCTTGCCGCCCGACCGCATCCGTACCCTCCCGTTCGGCACCGGCGTCATCCTCCTGCGTTCCACCGCGCCGATCATCACCGACCTGAACCCTTGGCCGAAGCGCAGTGACCCCGCGCAGCTCACGCGAGACCGCGCGAGCATCGAAGCCCTCCTGCAACGGCCACTCAGCGCCGAGTAGCCGAACGCTGGGAAGCCCCGTGCACCTGCCTGGCACAGCAGTCACCACCGGGTGACCGCCCCGATATTGAAGGGCAGGAGGACAGTCCCATGGCTATCCGTACCCAGCAGTCCATTTCCGGCTTCATCGCCACCGACCCGCAACTGACGGTGACTGATCGCGGGGAAGCCCGCTTCTACGCGAGATGCGGCCAGGAGAACTTCCACCGCGAGGATGATGGCTCGTTCACGAAGTTGGAGCCGAGCTTCCACAACCTCGTCATGTACCGGGCCACCGCCGAACGCGCGTTCGAGCGGTTCACCAAGCGCGACAGCTTCGTCGCAGAGGGATACGCCCACGAGTACTCCTACGAGCGGGACGGCCAGAGCCTGTCGGATGAGGAGTTCGTGGCCAAGAAGATCGGCCACGACACCGCCCGAACTCGCTACGAGGTAGATCGTTCGCCCCCAAGGCTGCCTCTCAGGAGACCGTGCAGCGTCAACAGGAGCGCGCATTCGACCCTCCATCGCGGCGTCCGACCACCAGCACCTCGGTGCTTGGCCGCTGACCCAGGAGAGGAGCACACCATGACTACTCACACGCCAGGCTTCGATGATGAGCCCGACTACGACGACACGCAGAGTCTGGTCGCCGAGCCTCCGCACCCGATCAACTGGAATCTGTTGACCGCCAACGATCTGGAGCAGGAACTGCTGGAACTGAACCGGTGGGTCGACTGGCTGCACCATACCTACGGACTCTCGGCCTCCGTCATCCCACCCTACTGGCACCGCCACCCCGAACTGCTCTGGGAACTCTCCGCACTTCACCTGCACTGGCTGTGCGCCTATGACCCCGATCAGAACGGCTCCGCACCTCTCGGATGGCATCGCGACTTCGCCGACGCCCGTCAGAGGCTGCGCGACTGGGTGACCGCTTCCGGCACCCGGCTGGATCGCGACCTACCCACCAGGCAAACGATCTGGCCCGGGGAAGAACCTGCCGAACACGCAGAAGAGACGACAATCGTCGACCGTGACGAAGACTTCGTCGCGTTCGTCCTTGACCAGGTCGCAGCTCGTCAGGAAGCTGAGGACGCGTTCTACGCCAGCATCGACGAAAACACTGGAGAGGTCCACGACCGCCCCGAGAACCGCCAGGGCGGGTGAGCCTGATGGTCCGCTCCTACAAACGCACGACGGACCGGCCGAACGCCAATCGGCCGGTCCACGTGCGCTACGTCAAACGCGAGCAGATCGACGCCGTGAAGGTCGCCGAAGTACTCATCCGCATTGCCCTGCGTGCCGCGGGCAATGGCACTACGTCCGGCAACGCCGGAACCTACCTTCGTGACCTCCTCACGCCAGCCCGGTAAACTGGCCTCCAAGTACAACGAACCGGCGTCGTTGGCACCAGATTCTTAAGTCCCGCACGCGGGATGTTCTTTCTACTTGTTGACGTGACCGCCATCCGGTGCCCCACAAGGTCCCCCTACTGGGCCTGTGAAAGGCGGTCACCATGACACTCACGTCCCTCCCGTCCGGCATCGACATGGGCGAGCTGCGCAAGCTCGCCGCCACGGCCGCCCAGATCCAGCGCATCCCGACCCCAGACAGCACCGATGGTCTGGTGCCTGCGATCAGCTACCTGCGCGTCTCCACCAAGGACCAGGCCGCCCGCAACGGCCTCGAAGAAGGCCTCTCCATCCCAGCCCAGCGGGAGGCTGCCCAGCGCAAGGCCGACCAGCTCGGCGCCGTCATCGTCAAAGAGTTCATCGAATCCGGCGAGTACGCCAAGACTGCGCAGCGCCGTGCCCTCCAGGAGATGCTCGACTACGTCACCGAGAACCCCGTCCAGTACTGCATCATCAACAAGGTCAACTGCCTGGCACGCAACCGCCTCGACGACGCGATCATCCACGCGACGCTTCGGGATGCGAACATCAGCCTGGTCTCAGTCACCGAGAACATCGATGAAACCCCGTCGGGAATGCTCATGCACGGCATCCTCACCTCCATGGCTGAGTTCTACTCCTTGAATCTCGCTCAAGAAGTGCTCAAAGGCATGACCCAGAAGGCCAGCATGGGAGGCACCCCTGCCAAAGCACCGCTCGGGTATTTGAACGTGTGCACCACCGACGCGAAAGGCCACGAGGTCCGCAACGTCACCGTCGATCCCGAGCGGGCTGACCTCGTCACGTTTGCCTTCACCGCCTACGCCACCGGCGACTGGACCCTGTCCTCCCTCGCCACCGAGTTGGAAGCCCGGGGGCTCACGTCGCGCCCCACTCCTGCACGTCCGGCCGAGCCGATCTCGACCACGGCGTTGCACAAGATCCTTACGAATCCCTACTACCGAGGAAACGTCACGTTCAGGGGCGTCACCTACGACGGAACCCACACGGCCCTGATCAACTCTGAGACCTGGTTGCGCGTCCAGAAACAGCTTGATGACAAGAACCAGCGCGGCGAGCGGCCCCAGAAGTACGACCATTACCTCAAGGGCACTCTGTACTGCTCGTGCGGCGCCAAGATGATGATCGAACGGCCCCGCGACAAGCAGGGTGACCGCTATGAGTACTTCACCTGCTCCGGGCGCCGCAAGAAGAACGGCTGCACCCGTTCTGCCATCATCACCGACCGCATCGAAGACCGGATCGAATCCACCTACAACGCCAACGGACAAACGGCTACCGAGGCCGATCGTGTCCGCTAAGTCCTCGGGGCCGTCTTCGATCAGCTCGAAGCCACCACCGACGACGAACGCTCACTCCTCCTCACGCAGAAGGAGAAGCTCGACGCCGAGCGACTCAAGCTCGTCCAAGCCCACTACGCCGACGCCATCCCGCTCGACCTCCTCAAGTCTGAGCAGGACCGCATCCGCACCAACCTCGATGCCATCGAACACCGGCTGGAGAATCTCGCCACCAGCTACGAGGACGCCCGCGAAGGCCTCGACCAGCTCGCCGACATCCTCACCGACCTCGGCGACGTCTACGCCCGGTGCGAACCTGCTGAACGCCGCATCCTCAACCGAGCCCTCTTCGACAAGATCATCCTCGACGACGAAGACCACGTTGACTACGTCCCCACGGATGCCGTCAGCGTGACGATTGCCCAGGCCAGGGCCGTACAGCCGGCCGATCTTGGCACGAAAAAGAACTTGCCCCGCAATCAGGCGGGGCAAGTTTCAAATTTCTCATCTTTGGTGGAGCTAGGGGGATTCGAACCCCCGACCTCTTCCATGCCATGGAAGCGCGCTACCAACTGCGCCATAGCCCCGTTATTTAGTTCGTCGCCGTGGCGACCTGATAAATAATAGCGGACCCTGAAACAATTGCGCAAATCCAATCAAGTGCCCCTCATCACAACACGTAAAGTCCTTGATGTTCTGCGGCAACGACGGGCCCGAGGACGGTCACGCCCCCAGAATGTCTTCGCGCGAGCCGACATTGTGCGACGCGAGTCGCCAACCGCTCACCGCCGCGCTCTTCGACGTCGACATGCCCACGGGCACGAGCTCCGACCAATGACAGTTGTCCACACCTCGAAGGCCATTGAACGCAGCGGGATCCAGTCCCAGCAAGGAGACGATGCCACGAGCAATCGCGGAGCCATGCGAGACCACGATCAGAGATTGGTCGTCGCGGCACAACCGCGCTGCCTCTAGGACAGCGTCACGGACCCGTTCGCCCACGACCTCGGAGCGTTCCACCTCGGCGAGGTCGCACTCCCCGTACGCGCGATACTGGGCATATGCCTCGGGCTGCTCGCGTGCGATCTCCTCGTAGGTCTTACCCTCGAAGGTCCCGTAGTAGCGCTCCGTGAGCCGATCATCGAGCTGTGGCCCTTCGCAGGGGTAGCCCGCGATATCGAAAACACGCGCGACGATCCTCGCGGTATCCACCGCTCGTCCCAGGGGCGAACTCACAATGCGCACTCCCCCATCGTCGTAGCTGCGCCCGTCCTCGGCGGCGATCATGCCCACCTCGGCGCTCGGCTCGCACAGGCGACTGACGAGCACGCCGGCGGCACCCGCCGCCTGGGATCGTCCGGCCTCGTTCAGAGGTTGATCGATGCGCCCCTGAAAGCGCCTCGCCACGTTGAAGTCCGTCTGCCCGTGGCGCAGTAAAACGATCCGTGAGGCACTCACTGCGAGGCCTCCACACCATGCGCGGCTGCACGCTCTGCGGCGGCGGCGCGCGCCTCATCGGTATCGACGCCGATCGGGACGGCCGGGCAATCTCCCCACAGCCGCTCCAGCGCGTAGTACTCGCGTTCCTCCTCAGACAGGACGTGCACGAGCAACTCGGAGTAGTCAAGAAGCACCCATGTGCCCTCGGCGCGGCCCTCGATGTGCGTAGGACGGCGCTGATGCTCCGCCCAGATGCGGTCCATGATGTCCTCAGCGATGGCGCGCACCTGGCGGTCCGTCGGAGCCGACACGACCACGAATGCATCCGCCAGGGCGAGCTTGCTTGTCACGTCGACGAGCACCGGGTTGATGCCGCCACGGTCGTGGGCGGCACGGGCAACCAGGCTCGCCAATTGTGAGGTAGCGTCGGGAAGGCTCACGTTTCTCCTTGAGTTAGGAACGGTACAGGCCGTACTTGTTGATGTATTGGACGACGCCATCGGGCACCAGGTACCAGACCGGCTTCCCTTCTTCGACGCGCGTGCGGCAGTCAGTCGACGAGATCGCCATAGCGGGGACCTCAAGCAAAGACACTGCCTCGTGGGGCAGTCCAGGGTCCGAGAGGTTGTGGCCAGGGCGAGTCACACCGATGAAATGCGCCTGCTCGAAGAGCTTATCGGCATCCTTCCACCGCGCGATCTGAGCTAACGCGTCGGCACCCGTAATGAAGTAGAAATCCGAGTCCGGGTATTCGAGCGACAGGTCCGCCAGCGTATCGATCGTGTAGGTCGTCCCCCCGCGGTCAATGTCGACGCGAGAAACCGCGAAGCGCGGATTCGATGCTGTAGCAATCACCGTCATCAGGTATCGGTGCTCAGCCGAGGTCACGTGACGACCCGCCTTGAAGGGCTGCATCGCGGCCGGCACGAAGACGACCTGGTCAAGGCCGTAGACGTCCATCACCTCGGACGCCGCGACGAGGTGACCGTGGTGGATGGGATCGAAGGTGCCGCCCATGATGCCGATCGCCCGACGCCGACGCAACGCGCGCGGCGGGTGCTGGGGCGAGGCCGGGGCAGCGGTCGCTCCCGCCGTGGCCTCGGTGGTCTTCTCGATCGCAACCTCCCCCGAGGCCTGCTCCGTCTGCGTGTTCGTGGCGCTCACGGGCGAATCGTTCCTTCTCCCTCGTAGATCCACGTCGTCGTCGTCAGCTCAGTGAGCCCCATGGGGCCACGCGCGTGCAGTTTCTGTGTCGAGATACCCACTTCGGCACCCAGCCCCAGCTGCCCGCCGTCCGTGAAGCGCGTCGAAGCGTTCACCGCGATTGCTGCGGCATCGATACCCGAACGGAACGCACGCACAGCGGCGACGTCGGATGCGACGATGCCCTCTGTGTGGCCCGACGAGTAGCGACGAATGTGCTCGACCGCCTCATCAACGTCAGCAACGACGCGCACCGCCAGGTCCATCGACAGATACTCGGTCCCCCAGTCCTGCTCAGTCGCGTCGACGATCATGTCGGAGTCAATCGAGGGCTGTCCATCGACGATAGCCCGGGTGGCCTCGTCGGCATGGATTGTCACACCAGCAGTCGTCAGGCGGGTAACCGCAGCAACGAGGAAGCGCTGCGCGACGTCAGCGTGCACCAGGAGCGTCTCCGCTGCGTTACACACCCCGACACGCTGCGTCTTGGCGTTCATGATGATGGCTTCGGCGGCCTCCAGGTCAGCGGAGGCATCCACGTACACGTGGCAGTTACCGGTGCCGGTCTCGATGACAGGGACGCGCGATTCCTCCACGACGGCGTTGATCAGCCCCGCTCCCCCACGCGGAATTAGCGCATCGATCGCGCCACGCGCACGCATCATCGCACGTGCGCCCGCGCGTCCCCACGGGTCAACGGTGGTAATTGCGTCGGCGGGAAGCCCCACGGATGCCAGAGCATCACGACAGACCTCGATAAGAACGCGGTTCGAGGACTGAGCGGCGCTTCCACCACGCAGGACCACCGCGTTACCGGCCTTGATCGCCAGGGTCGCTGCATCAATCGTCACATTCGGCCGGGCCTCGTAAATGATGCCGACAACACCCAGCGGCACACGCTCCTGGGTGACGCGCAGACCGATATCGGTGCGCATGCCGCGCACGACCTGGCCAACCGGATCAGGTAGGCCCGCAATCTCACGAACAGCCTCGGCGATTCCGCGAATCCGATCGGAGGTCAGCGCGAGCCGGTCCAGCAGGCCCTCGCTCATCTGCTCCGCGCGACCGCGAGCCACGTCCTCGGCATTGGCTGCCAGAATCTGGTCACTACGCTCGATCAACGCAGCGGCAATCGCCTCAAGACCGCGATTCTTCGCCTGCGTGGTCGCATTCGAGAGAACACGAGCAGCCATACGTGCGGAATCGGTCACCTGAGAAATATCTGCAGCAGTATTCACTCGGACATAATGACACACCTCAGCGCGTCAAGCCGCGTCAGTCAGCGCTGAGCGCAGAAAATGCGTCACCCAACACCGCCAGGTCGTCCCGATGAATCGCCGGCCTGGGATGCTCGTATCCCGCAGCCTCCAGCTCGGCTCTCCCCGCCCCGGCAATCTCTGCCAGCGTATCGGAGTCGTATCCCGACACTCCTCGAGCGACAAGACCCGTCGGAGAGGCCACATCCACAACGTCGCCCGCCTCGAAGTGGCCCAGCACCGAACGTACGCCGGCGACCAGCAAAGACTTCTTGCCGACCGTGATTGCCTGCGCGGCCCCCTCGTCGACGATGATCTCGCCGCGCGATGGTGCCACATGCGCAATCCACAGACGACGCGAGGCCGGACGCTCCTGGGACGGCTCAAACCACGTTCCCACGCGCTGGCCGACAAGCACCGACGCGAGCGCGTCTGCACACGCAAGCTGCACACCGATACCGCTGGTGCTCGCCAGCATCGCGGCCTGCACCTTCGTCGCCATACCGCCAGTGCCCACCCGTGATCCCGCTCCGGTGACGAGCACACTCATGAGGTCGTCCGCACTCTCAACGCGTTCAATCAGCGCCGACCCCGGGTGATCCGGAGGCGCCGTGTAGAGGCCGTCGACGTCAGTCAACAACACGAGGGCGTCGGCCTTGATCATCTGCGCGATGAGCGCGGCAAGACGATCGTTGTCGCCGAAACGCAGCTCACGGGTGGTCACCGCATCGTTCTCATTGAGAATCGGTACGACACCGAGCCCGAGAAGACGCGTCAGTGACGCCCGCACGTTCGTGTAGTGGTCCCGACGCATCACGTCGTCGGTCGTGAGCAGTACTTGAGCTGCATCAAGGTGATGCGCCTGGAAGGCGGCCGTCCAACGCGCCATCATGAGCCCCTGCCCCATGGCTGCAGCAGCCTGGACGCTCGGCAGATCCTTCGGCTTCGACGTAAAACCCAACGGATCAAGACCAGCTGCGACCGCGCCCGAGGACACGATGACGACCTCGCGGTCCGCCCCGCGCCAGCGCGCAACGAGGCGCGCAACCGAGTCAATACGATTCAGGTCCAGACCGCCGTCCTCGCGCGTGAGCGACGAGGAGCCGATCTTGACGACGATGCGGCACGCCGAAGCAACTCCGCTCATGACTGGTCCGAGGCGTCGGTCCAGTGACCGGCCTGGCGCTCCGTCCACAGCTCATCACGCGCGGCAGACTTGGCATCCATGACCTGGTGATACACCTCGCGGCGTTCCTTGCGGCTCGGACGAGCGTTCTGGTCCAGGCGCAGGTCGGTGCCGCGCGAACCGAGCAGCTCGGGACCGGTCGTCAGGGTCGGCTCCCAGTCAAAGACGACTCCACCATCAAGGTCCCCGATCACGACGGTGTCGCCGGCAAGCGCACCAGCTTTCATCAGTTCATCCTCGACGCCCGCGGCATTCAGGCGATCCGCGAGGTAGCCCACGGCCTCATCATTGGCAAAGTCGGTCTGGCGTACCCAACGCTCGGGCTTGTCGCCGCGCACCTGAAAGACGTCCTCCCCGTCCTTACGGGTCTTGCGCACCGTGATCTCCACGCTGCGTCCAACCGCCTTCGGACGGATAACGGGGCGAGCTGCCTCGAGGGCAGGACGCTTCGCCCGCTCCTTCTCGACAATGCTTGCCAGCGCGAACGACAGCTCCTTGAGTCCCTCATGGGACACGGCGGACACCTCCAGCACGGGCCAACCGAAGGACTCAAGGTCCGGGCGCGTGATCTCAGCCAGATCACGGCCGTCCGGAATGTCGATCTTGTTCAGCACGATGACGCGAGGGCGCTGCATGATCGGCACGTAGCCCTCGACCTGGGTCAAGTCACCCTGGTAGGCCTGAAGCTCAGCCTCGATAATGCGCAGATCCTCAACGGGCTCACGATCGGTCTCGAAGGCAGCGGTATCCAGCACGTGTACGATGACCGCGCAGCGCTCGATGTGGCGCAGGAAATCCAGGCCAAGGCCACGCCCCTGAGATGCTCCGGGAATCAGACCGGGAACGTCAGCGACCGTGTACCGCGTATCGCCAGCTGAGACCACACCAAGGTTGGGCACGAGAGTGGTGAACGGGTAGTCGGCGATCTTGGGGCGCGCCGAACTCAGCGCAGCGATCAGGGAGGACTTGCCCGCCGACGGGAAGCCGACGAGAGCAACATCCGCGACCGACTTGAGCTCGAGGATGACATCGCGCTCCTCGCCTGGCTCGCCGAGCAGAGCAAAACCGGGAGCCTTCCGTGCCTTAGAGGCCAGCGCCGCGTTACCCAAGCCACCGCGACCGCCCTCAGCCACGACGAAGCGCGCGCCGGCACCCGTCAGATCGGCGAGAAGCTCACCCGACATGGACTTAACGACAGTGCCGTCGGGAACCGGAAGGATGATGTCCGCGCCTGTCTTACCCTGGCGGAAGTCGCCCATGCCGGGCGTTCCGTTATCCGCACGGCGGTGCGGGCTGCGGTGATAGTTCAGCAGCGTGGTCTCCTGCTCGCTCACCTCAAGGATGACCGAGCCGCCGTTGCCGCCGTCTCCGCCATCAGGGCCGGCCAGCGGCTTAAACTTTTCACGCTTAATCGAGGCAACGCCGTTACCACCGTTGCCACCCATCGCGTGCAGAGTCACGCGATCCACGAAGTCTGCCACTGCTGCTCCTGACGACTGAAAATGAATGTTGAAAAGGGCGCCCGGCAACGCCGGACGCCCTTTATGCGCGCGGTCTCAGGCAGAGACCGGCGAAACGCTGACGACCTTGCGATCGCGCTTACGGCCGAACTCGACCGCACCGGCGCGCAGGGCGAACAGGGTGTCATCCTTGCCACGGCCAACGCCGT
>ERZ773062.603-NODE-603-length-17942-cov-13.195505_pt1 | contig 17942 bp, 19 predicted proteins | sample MGYA00580626_ERZ773062 | MGnify/ENA primary metagenome ERZ773062 (study PRJEB29015, sample SAMEA2738003) | human oral metagenome | biome: human oral; feature: human-associated habitat; material: dental | place: China | collected 2058 ...
TTATATTATACAACATTTATGATTAAAATACAATAGTGCTCGGGGTTGCTCTCTGCTACAATAGAGTGAATGATAGCTGACATTCATATTACCGAGAAGAGTTTTGGTAACAAACGGCTGATGAGCGACGTTAAATTCAGCATCAACGACGGCGAGAAAGTTGGGCTGATTGGTCGCAATGGTGTTGGCAAATCGACGCTATTTGGCATGTTGGCGGGGACGGATAGCGACTACAGAGGATCGGCTGTTTTTCGGCGCGGCAGCACGATTGTAGCGACGGCGCAGGAACATCATAGCTTGGGTGATATTACGGTATTGGAATATATCCTGCGCGGGCTGCCGGAATATGCGCGGCTGCGGCACATTTTGACGACTTATCCAGCAGCGATGGGTAGCGATATGCGCAAGATTGAGGAGTACAGCCAGGCGTTGGAGCGCTTTGGACAGAAGGATTTTTACCGCGTTGAAGAACTGGTGGCCGAGGAGCTGAAAAATTTCCAGATGGAAGGTTTTGGCGAGCGCCAATTGGCGGCTTTGAGCGGCGGACAGAAACGCTTGGTCGAAGTTGTGAAAATCATGCATGCGCAAGCGGATCTAGCATTGATTGATGAGCCGACTAATCATATGGATTATGTTGCCAAGAAGCAGTTTATCGATTGGATGAAGAGCGCCCGCCAAGCGATGTTGATCATCACTCATGACCGCGATGTGCTGGCCGAGGTTGATCGAATTGTTGAGCTGCGCGATGGCGCATCAGCGAGTTATCGCGGTAATTATGATGATTATTTGCGCCAAAATGCCTCAGCGACAGGCAATGCTATGCAGGATTATGAGCAAACCGAACGGCGGATTGCTAATTTGCGCGACAAAATTCTGCAATTTCGCCGCCTAAAGGAGAAAGCCCGCGATCCTGGCACGATTGCGCAATTCAAGCGGCGCGAGAACCAAGCGGCGGCCGAGCTAGAGAAACTGGAGAAAATCGACAAGCCGACTTTTTGGATTGACAGAGAGAATGTGGCGCAATTGGATTATAAAGTAGCTGATCGCTATCAAAAATTCAAAGCTCGCAACATTCGTTTGAATATGCGAGACGGCGCTATGCGTTCGCAGCGCAAACTTGTCGAAGCTCGCGATTTGGCGCTAGGTTTCGATGAGCGGATTTTGTTTGAAGGTGTTAATATCGATTTGCGCGAGGGCGAAGCTATTGAACTGCGCGGCCGCAATGGTGCTGGCAAGACGACGTTGATTCGAGCGTTGATGGCAAACGCGTCTTCTAGCGCCGCTTCCTCTGGCCGTCTTCGTAAAACGGCTCAAGTCCCGCCCCAGCTAGCTCAGGCTTTGATTAAGAATACTGTTCAATTTGCCCCAATCGTTTACGCTGGCTCTCTCTATCTCGATCCGCAAATTCGCGTTGGCATTTACGAGCAAGAGATAGCGGCGACTTATCTGAACTTGCCGCTGGCGCGAGCGATTGAGCAGATGTATCTCGATCGCGGGCTGAAAATTAATGATACCAAAATTCGCCAGCTGATGGGCGATTACCTTTTTGTTGAGAGCGACGGCGCGGTACCCTTGGCTAGCTTGAGCGGCGGGCAAAAAGCTCGGTTTCAGCTCATTAGCATGCTAGCAAATGAGCCGCAATTGCTCATTCTAGACGAGCCGACCAACCACCTGGATTTGCCTTCAATTGAGGAACTGGAAGCGGCGCTCGAGCGCTACGCTGGCGCAATTTTGTATGTTAGCCACGACGATTATTTCCGGCGCAAAATCGGCGGTTCGGTTGTTCAGATTGGCGGCTAACGGACTGCTTTTCCTGAACGCGCTCTTGTTTTGGTACGGCACGTATCAGGGCTAGAATGTATTTACGTAAAATTAATTTGAATAATCGCCGCCCGTAACATTGAAGTACTCTTCGAGAGTTTTAATCTCGCGCTTTTTCATGTCTTGAGCGGTTTCGCGGCCGACGTAACGCCAGTGCCAAGCTTCGACGACATAGCCGGTGATATTTTTGGCGTTGTCAGGATAGCGCTGGATGAAGCCGTACTCGGCGGCGTGCTCGGCCAGCCACTTGTATGTTGGCGTAGTGGCGAAGCACTGCAGGACGCAATTGTCAGCCTTGAGGTCGACAGCTAAGCCAGTTTGATGTTCGCTGCAACCTGGCCGGGCGCTAGCGGAGTCGGCTTCTTTCTGGTTGCTGTGTTTGACCCAATAGTCATAAGTTTCGACTTGGTCGTTGTAAGATCGGTAGCCGCTAGTCGAGGCTAACGGCATTTTTGCTTGCGCAGCAGCGGCTTTCATGGCGTTGTATTGGGCAGCGGCCTCTTTGCGCAAGGATATCCCCTTTTCGATAGGCGCCAAATCATTCGGCTGCCAAGTTTTTGGCTCGAAGCAGTGCTTTTTGTTAATAACAATGATCGTGCTATTGTAGTCTTTTAAGACTTTCTTGCGGAGGGCAGCTTTTTCGGCCCAAGCTTTTTGCTGGGCGGCAGCGAGCTTGTCGGCGGTTTCCTGCTCTTTGGCCCTGATGTCTTTAGCGGTTTTGTAATAATCTAGCCCAGTGAAGGTAGCTAGACCTAATATCGCTGAAAAAGCTAGCGTAATCACAAGCACGCTAAACTTATGCTTATTCAAAAATTCACCCTTCATAATTTATAATTCTATTCTACCACAACTAAGCGCCAGCGGTATAGAAATCTTTGCAAGTTGATTAGTCAAAGACGCGACGATGGTCGAGTAATATCAATTGACTCTAATGGGTAAATATTGACATCAGTAGCCGATAGGAGACGCTGCGTAAAGTACTTTGAAGTACGTGAATTGTCATGCGATATCATTCAGCTTGAGTAGTATCAATGATGTTGCGTTTATATTTTCCTATAGCCACACCGCCGCCAGCAAAAGCTAAAGCGACGAGCGTATATACGACTTTGATGATAAACGTGGCGCTATAGTAGTTGCCACAGTAGTTGCGTAGCGTAAAATACCATCCTAATCCAGCAAGGATGAGAATCGCTCCTGTTGTACGCCATGAGCGGACTTAATGCCGAATGAAACCAAGTAGGACCCCAGCCCAAAGAGCATAAGAAACAAAACGGTATTTATTACACAGACAGGCACGTCGAGATACATATCGGACGATTTAAGACCGATTTGGATATATATGGGAAACTCTTGGACGACCGCCGGGTCTTGCTTAACCGGAGTCAGCAGCCAGCCTAGGAAACCAGATTGATGAATAACATTCCAGTCTGGCGAGTGAGCAAAGAAACGAAAACAATTATACATCTCGTCTCCAACTATAGCACTGCTGAGTGATGCGGAGCAAGTATAAGGCAAACAAAAACCCGCGCCACGGGTTCACCATGACACGGGTTTGAGTACGGGTTCAATGGTCGGGGTGACTGGATTTGAACCAGCGACCTCACCGTCCCGAACGGTGCGCGCTACCAAGCTGCGCCACACCCCGACACTTAGCCTATTATATCCTAGGCGCCGGAGTGTGTAAACTATTTAGTTAGTCAACAACTTCTACGCCCATGCTGCGAGCGGTACCAGCAACTACCTTGACGGCGCCATCTAAGTCAATAGCGTTGAGTTGATCCATCTTGGTTTTGGCGATTTCTTCTAGCTGGGCGCGAGTAATTTTGCCGACTTTATCAACGTGCGGCTTGCCGCTGCCCTTTTGGATGCCGATAGCACTGCGGATCATGTCGTCGACTGGCTGGCCCAAGCAGTTCCAGGTGAAGGTGCGGTCTTCGTAGACTTGAATGTGCACGATGACATCCTTGCCCATCATACCTTTGGTGGCTTCGTTGAATGGATTGATAAAGTCCATCATGTTCAAGCCCCACTGGCCAAGTGTTGAACCGACCGGAGGTCCGGCAGTTGCTCGGCCGGCCGGAATACGTAACTTCAAGTTACCAATAATTTTCTTTGCCATAATTTTCCTTTACTAAATATATTGAGAAGCTGATATTTAGTGCGTAACTGCTATAGTATAGCGTGTTTTACGAGATTACGCAAGCTAAAGCTCTGCGAGTTGTACGGTTTTGCAGGGCGGTAACTCTCTTGCTGTGATAAGAATTTTGCTTGGCGGCCTAGACTTTTTTGACCTGCAAAGCGTCAAGCTCAACTGGCGTGTCGCGGCCGAACATGCTGACCATGACTTTAAGAGTGCCTTTGGCAGCGTCAATCTCGCTAACGGCGCCGTCGAAACCTTTGAAGGGCCCGTCGATGATATTAACTACTTCTCCTTCTGTGAAGTCGATTTGGTGTTTTGGATCCTCGATGTTCATACGCTTTTTAATTTTGGTAATTTCTGCTTCGGAAACTGGAGTTGGCGATGTGCCGCTACCGACAAAGCCGGTAACGCCTGGCGTGTTGCGGACGATATACCAAGTTTCGTCGGTCAATTTCATCTCGACCAAGACGTAACCTTGAAAGATGATGGCATTGATGATTTTGCGCTTACCATTTTTGATTTGAACTTGCTTTTCTTTCGGCACAATGGCGTCAAAAATTTTATCAGCCATGTCGATAGTTTGAGCGCGCTGGCGGATGCTTTCAGCGACTTTTTCCTCGTAGCCGCTGTAAGTATGGATAGCATACCATTGCCGCGAGCTGTCATAACGATTTGATTTTGCCATAAAATCCTTTCTACTTTGTTCCCATGATTAGTTTGAATAGCCAAGCGAAGCCGTAATCTAGCAAGATAATAACCAGAAACAGCGCTGCGGTGAAAACAATCAGCGCGCCAACCATGCCCCAGGTCGAACGGCGGTCTGGCCAGCGGACTTGCTTGATTTCCTGCCAGGCGCCGCGGAAATAACCAGTGATGGCGCTGAGCGGATTGCGGCGGCTTTTTGAGTTTTTTGATTTGCCAGTTTTGCTGGCGGTTTTGGTTTTGGCACCAGACGGTCTAGTGGTCTTGGTGTTAGATTTCTCGGCTTGTGTACGGCCAGCTAATTCTTTGGCGGTCGCCAGGATGCTCGGCTTCTTTGGCTTTGCAGCTTTGTCGCCAGCAGTAATGCGAGTGATGTGGTTTTGTGATTTTTGCTTTGATTTACCTTTTGCGGATTTTGCCACGATAGTGTTTCCTCCCAAATTAAATAGCCTGGTATGTCCCAGACTGTCAAGTTAATTATACGACTGCCGAGCGAAAATAGCAAGCGATTTCGCGTCTTTTCTAAAGCGTTAAGATTTATTCTTTTTCACGGCAGGCAGCGAAAAGCTAAACGTTGAGCCGTGATTGAGACGGCTTTTGAGTTTGATCTCGGTTTTGAGCTTGAGGGCCAGTTTGGCGACAACGTAAAGTCCTAGGCCGGTGCCGCTAGTTTCGCGGGTGCGATAATCTTCGCTGCGCCAGAATTTTTGGTATAAGTGCGCTTGGTCGCTGCGGCTAATACCGATGCCAGTGTCTTTGACGGCAAAATTGATGGTGTCGTTTTCGCCTGGCTTGACGATGATGGTGACGCCGCCCTTTTCGGTGTAGCGGATGGCGTTGGTGATGAAGTTTTGTAGGATTTCTTTGAGGTAGAGTCGGCTTTGGCTAACTTGGCCGATTTGCGGCGCGATATCAATGTCAAAGGTTAGTGATTTATCGGCGGCTTGCGGTGCGTATTCGGCGTACAGCTCGTCGATTAGCGATTGGACGTCAATATTCTCTGGCTCGTCGGCGACACCGCGTTCAGCACGGCTCAAGGTCGAGAGATCATTGACCATTCGCGCCAAAAATATAATTTGTTCGTGGGCAGTGCTGATGCCATTGATTAATCTTTCTTTTGGAATGTCGGGACGCTTGATCATCAGCGAGACATTGCTCAGCGATCCTTCGGCGATAGTTATCGGAGTGCGCAGTTCGTGGCTGACAACCGAGATAAACTCGTCGCGCTCGTCGTCGAGAGATTTTTGCTTGGTGATGTCGCGCAAGATGATTACATAGCCATCGTCGCTGACGCTGTTGGTACTACGAATTGGCGAGTACGTCGCGCCGAGGCGAATGCTTTCGTTGGATATTTTGGCGGTTAGATCATCGCGGTATTGCGTAGTTTTGGCGGAATGCAGCTTGTCAGCGAACTTGAATGGCTCTTTATTCTTATCGACGATCGAAATAAAATCGTCAATACATTTGCCAGCGAGATCAGTATTAGTGTCAAATAAGTTTAGCGCCGAGGCGTTGTATAGCGAAATGATACCGTTTCTATCGGTGCTAATAATAGCGTCAGAGAGGTTGTTGACGATAGTAACGATGCGATCGCGCTGTAGACGCTCGGCGGTTTGGCTGCGCAAGAGTTCGGCTTGATCAATCGCCTGGGCTGAAATGACCATCTTGACCATGTAGCTGATGATGAGCGTACCCAGAAAATGGATGACGATAGACACAACTTGTTTGTCGTCGCTAGCATGAATAATAACACTGCCCGAAGCGGCAGCAAACAGGGTTGCAATGCTGATATTGATGCCCGACTGGCCCAGATAAACAGAGCTGGCTAGCAATAGCGCCGACCAGGTATAAATTAGCGGCATATCAAAACCAGAAACCGTTAATACGTAAGTTAACGCTAAAATATGATAACTGATGAGCCCGGCAATATGGCCAATAGGTTGCCGCGGCGCTGCGAAAAATTGCCAAAAGCCGATGATGACCCAACAGATATTAACCGCGTAGAAAGCATACATACTCACTGCTGTCGGCTTGCCGAGCGGCGAGAATTGCATGAAGACGCTGTAGGCCACTAATAGCAGCGGAATCAAAAGCGCTATCCAGCGAATAATCTTCATGCGATGCGTTGACGGATCGATGTTTATATAATCTTTGACTTGGCCACCCATAGCTATTATTAGTATAACCGCAAAGGCAATTTATGAAAAGACTTAGACGATTGGAGTTTGGTGCTTGAGCTGCTGCCGGTGGAGGCGGTAGCGCGGATCGTAGCGTTCAACTTCGCGCCAAAAGGCTGCGGAGTGGTTCATATGGCGAGTGTGGCAGAGCTCGTGAATCAATACATATCGAATCAATTCATCGGGTAGTTTCATCAAAGCAATGTTGAGACTAATCGTTCCGTTGGAGCTGCAGCTGCCCCATCGGCTGCCAGCGTGGCTGAAGCGAACGCGCTGGTAAGCGAAACCATGAGTGCCAGCTAATTCTTCTAGTAGCGGCGGTAAGTATTTTTTGGCATCGCGGCGCAGGATCTTGATTGCTTCGTCGCGGATTTGCTGCTGAAGTTCTTGATTATTGAGTGAAAATTCGGGCGGCAGCTTGACCAGAAGCTTGCCGCGCATGGTACGAATTTCTGGCTGCTTAACCATCTGTGTCGGCACGATAGCTAATTGATGGGTTTTGCCGATGAGCTGCCCGTCGCGATACGGCTGGGCGATGGACGAATCTTTGGCTATTTTGTGCAAGTCTTCGCGCGACCGTTCAATAAACGAGCGAATAAACGCCAGCGGTACTAGCCGGCCGCTAGTAACGACAAAGCGCCCGTCGGTGCCGAGCTTGATGCGGGTGTAGCGAGTAGTACGGCGCATGATAACAATCTCACCGAACTCCGGATCGTCAATAGTTTGGGATTTGGCAGGCATATTATTGGATGCTGATGCCGCGGCGGCGAACCTCGGGGCGCTGCCTGGCTAAGCTAGTCATTGGCCGGCTAGGACGATTGCTATCGCCGAGACGGGCTAATACGGTGCGCGCTTGGGTTTTGTATGTGTGTTTGCCGCTGATAACGACTGGTTTCTCGATGGCGTTTGGTTCGGTGAAACTCTTGACGGCGGCATCAAAGTTTATAGTATCTAGCGAGTGGCCTTTTTGAATACGGCGCCGGCAAGTTGCTTCATCGGTCTGCACCCAAATAATAAGCGGCTTATAACCATGTCCCTTGGCCCAGCGCGCAAATTCGGCGCGGCGGACGCGGCTTAAATTGCTGTCTTCATAAATAAAAGTTTGCTTGGTGCGTGCTATCTCGGCCAAAAATCGCTGGCAGACCTCCTCGCTGGCATTGCTATCTAGGCTGTGCTCGCTAATAAATTGCGAATCAACAAACGGCGCATTAAACATCTCAGAAAATTGCTGCGCGAAAAATGTTTTGCCGCTGCCTGGCAAGCCAACCATCATGATAGCGTGCGGATGAGAGATAGAACTAGGATTCATAAAATTATTATAGGTAATGGAACTTAAAACTGCAATTATGCACTTATGTGGTTTGTGGCAGGGGCATGAGGAATCGAACCTCAATCTACGGTTTTGGAGACCGTTATACTAGCCGTTGTACTATGCCCCTTTACGCTTTCCTATTATAGCATAGCGAAATGCTTTTTAGATATCATCAATGGCGATATCTTTAGGCTGATCTTTTTTGACGCGGACGGCACGCTTGAAGCGGCGGTTAGCGGTTTCATCAGCAGCATGCGGAATTGGCGGCAGCGACAGTAAGCGTTCGGATTTTTCTTTGTCGTCATCGAGGCTAGAGACGGCTTCGACGAAAAATTTATCAATTAGCCATTCGCGCCCCGGCGGAGTTTGCCCGGTGACAGTAATACGCCAGCGCTCGTCGCCCCATTTATCGATATTGGTAATTCGCAATGGGTGCGCTAGCATCATCGTGCCCTTTGGAATGGCGGCGATAATTCGGCGGATAGCAGCGACGCCAGCTCGCTTGTCGCGAACGAAAATATCAACAGCGATCGTGCGTACACCATGCGGCGTGACGCGGGCGCCAGTGATGTTTTGGTTGTGAACGGTGATGACTTCGCCATTGAGAGCGCGGATACGCGTCGAGGTCAGCGTGAAGCGCTCGACAACGCCGCTCAAATCCGTGAATGGATCGAGCTTGACGAAATCGCCTATCTTGTACCAGTTTTCTGAAATCATAATCGCGCTAGCGGTCAGGTCGCGCAACACGATACCGATAGTTTGTCCGGCCACCAAAGCAAACATAGCACCAGCACCAATAGCGGCTAGCCCGCCGGAGGTGCTAGAATTGGCGGCGGTTGGGCTGAGAATTCGCCAAGCGATATAACCAACCGATACTACCACTAGTGTGCGAATGATGGCAATAGACACGCTCAGGTATGTTTCGGTTTGCCGCAACCGAGTGACGCGCGCTTCGTCTGATTCATTGTCGCTGCGGCGGCCGATACGTTGTGCTATGAAAATCAAGCCGCGCGCTAGGAACTTACTCAACCAATAAGCAGCAATCATCGACAAAACTAGCACTAGCATCGAGCGAAAAGCATTCGGCGATACCAGCAGGCTCTTTAGATCGTTAATTACCGGAGTTGATATTGCGCTATCCATGCTTACTATCATGCACCGTTTGCTGTAAAAAATCTATATGTTTTCACGATAATTTTTCACAAAATTTCACAAAATGCTTATTTTTGTTGCAATCATAAGCAAAAAAGCGCTATACTGTTAAATGAACAACATAAGGGAATGGTTAGGCTACGGCATGACCGAGTAGAATTTTTATGAAGATATTAATGTTAGGGTGGGAACTCCCACCGCACAACAGCGGAGGTCTCGGTGTCGCGTGTTATCACTTGTCTAAGGCGCTTGCTCAGCGGGGCGCGTCAATTGATTTCGTGCTCCCCTACACTGCAAAATACGATGATATTGATTTCTTGAATATTTACTCGGCGACCGAGCTGCCGCCATTTCATGGCGATAAGGCGTTGAATTCTTATGGCGGCGGCGCAGTGACGGCGCGTAATCTCGATGACGTCCCGGCTGGCGATTTGACGACCATGCGGGGCGTGCAAAAGCAATATGTCGGCTATGTCGAGCAGCTGGTCGATCGGATTGACAAGCCGGATGCTATCCATGTCCACGATTGGCTAACGATGGAAGCTGGCATGCGCGCCAAACAATTAACCGACGCGCCGCTAATCGTTCATGTTCACGCTACGGAATTTGACCGCGCTGGTGCTAGCGAATTTGGCAACCCTGTCATTCACGAGATTGAATATAACGGTCTAATGATGGCTGACCGAATCATTGCTGTTAGCAATATTACTAAGGGAATTATCGTTCATAAATACCATATTCCAGCTGACAAAATTGAGGTCGTACACAACGCAATCGATGCTAGCTCGCTGATTAACTACGACTATGACCGGCGGACTTACAAGTATTTAGAATTGCTTAAGGATGAAGGCTATACGGTGGTGTCGACAGTGACGCGCTTTACGGCGCAGAAGGGCCTGGTGCAGCTGATGCGCGGTTTTGCCAAGGCTTGCCAGCAGCACGACCGCTTTGCCTTTTTGCTAGCTGGCGACGGCGAGCAGCGCGACGAGCTGATTCGGATTGCTGCTGACCATGGGGTTGCCGATAAGGTGTATTTCACGGGTTTTGTCCGCGGCAAGCAGTGGCGCGACGCTTATCGCGTGTCGGATGTCTTCGTGATGAGTTCGGTTAGCGAGCCGTTTGGCTTGGCTGCGCTCGAGGCGGCACATTATGATACAGCGCTAATCGTGACTAATCAGTCTGGTGTTGGCGAAGTTCTCGATACAGTTTTTCGTTATGATTTTTGGGATACGCATAAGTTGGCTGATCAGCTAGTGGCCTTGGCTAAGTCGCCGCAACTGCTAAACGATATGAAGCGCGGCATCAAATCGGAATATGCTCGTATCAGTTGGGACGACGTCGCTAGCAAGTGCTTATCAATTTATAGCCGCACTCAGAAAGGAGCCAAATGATGAGCAAAAAACGCGGAGTGGTTTTGTATCTGCACATGCATCAGCCGTGGCGGGTTCGCGAATATTCGGTGTTCGATATTGCACTCAAGCATGATTATTTTGACAATTTCGCTGATAAGTATCGCAGTAATCGCTTTATTTTTGAGAAGGTTGCTGATAAGTCGTACCGACCGATGCTGGCATTGCTGCGCAAATTACTGGCTGCGTATCCAGATTTTTGCGTGTCGCTATCGGTGACTGGCACATTGCTAGACCAGGCCGAGCGCTGGGCGCCAGACGTGATCGATTTGCTGCGCGATATTATCGCAACTGGCCGCGTCGAGATCGTCGGCGAAACTTATTACCATAGCTTGGCGTTTTTCTATAGCCGCGATGAATTTCAGCGGCAAGTTGATATTCATCGCCAGAAGATTCGCGACTTGTTTGGCGTCGAAATCACCGCTTTTCGCAACACCGAGCTGAGTTACAATAACGAGCTAGCCGAATGGGCCGACCAGCAAGGCTATAAAGGTATCATCGCCGAGGGCTGGGATAAGGTTCTCGGTTGGCGCAACGCTAATTATATGTACCGGCCAGCTGGCACGAAAAATGTCAAACTATTGTTGAAAAATTACCGTTTGAGCGATGATATCGCTTTTCGCTTTAGCAATCGCGACTGGGAATCGTATCCGCTGACTTCCCCGACCTATGTCGATTGGGTTGACGCAAGCATGGGCCACGACGGCGAAATAATTAACTTGTTTATGGATTTCGAGACTTTTGGTGAAAATATTTGGGCGGACACAGGCATTTTCGAGTTCTTTGCTGACTTTGTTGAGCGTTGGCTGGGGCGTTACAACCATACTTTCTACACGATTAGCGGCGCCTGTCAAGCGCTAGAAGCGCACGACGAGATTGACTGCCCGCAGACGACTACTTGGGCTGATACCGAGCGCGACTTGTCAGCGTGGCTAGGCAATAGTATGCAGCACGAAGCAATGCGCGATCTCTACGCTATGGAAAAGGATGTGCTTGGTTCGGGTGATCTTGGCTTGATTGCTGACTGGCGGCAGTTGACGACCAGCGACCATCCGTACTACATGTGTACTAAGTACTTTAATGACGGCGACGTACATGCGTATTTTAGTCCGTATGATTCGCCGTACGACGCGTTCTTGTATTTCATGAATGCGCTGCGCGATGTGCGCTATCGATTGCATGAACATAATATTGCGGGGTATTGATGGCGCGACCGATAATTCTTAGCAATAACGAATTGCAAGTTGGGCTGAGTCGTCATGGCGAGGTTAGCGATGTTTATTTCCCTTACGTTGGTTTAGAAAACCATACGATTGGCGGTAATACTCGGCATCGTGTCGGTGTTTGGGCGGATGGCCGCGTATCGTGGCTGAGCGACGATGGCTGGTCATGCAAATTTAGTTATCACCACGAGGCGCTGATCGGCCATATCGTGGCTGTGAATGAACAAATTGGCATTATGTTAGAGTTCGACGACGCGGTCGATACAGATTTTAACGTGCTTCTGCGGACGATTCATGTGGTTAATTTGCGGCCTGAAACGCGCGATGTTCGGTTATTTATGCATCAAGCTTTCATCATTGGCGATTCTGGTAGCAGCACTGATACCGTTCAAGTGTTGCCAGACGATAACGCTGTCATTCATTACCGTGGACGCCGAGTCTTTGCAGCGTCGGGCCAAGTTGACGGCGGTAAGTTCTTTGACCAGTATGCAGTTGGTGTATTTGGCCGCGAGGGCCGCGAAGGTACTTATCGCGATGCTGATGATGGCGAGCTATCGAATTCGACTGCCGAGCATGGTCGCGTCGACTCGACGATCCGCTTCAAATTAGAGTTGTCCGGCCACGGTTCGGCGCGGGTAAACTATTGGCTGGCCACTGGTACTTCCTTGCGCGAAGTACTTTACATACACAAAAATATTATTTCGCAAACAATCCATAAGCGCTTTGAAGCTACTGCTAAATGGTGGCGGCTGTGGCTGCGTCCGGCGAAGAAAGTAGCGCAGCGTGTCAAACCAGAGTATCGCCAGGCGTTTATCAATAGTACGATGCTTCTCAAGGCGCATATTGATAAGCGCGGTGCTGTTATTGCTAGCAGCGATGGCGAGGCGCTTAATTATCAGCGCGATGCTTACGCGTACTGTTGGCCGCGTGATAGCGTGTATGTTCTCTGGCCGTTAATTCGCATGGGCTATACCGAGGAAGCCTACAATTTCTTTGATTTTTGCCGTCGGGCGTTAAGTCCGAAAGGTTATCTATCACATAAATACCGTGCCGACGGAGCTCTGGGTAGTAGCTGGCATTCGTACGTACACCCAGATGGCACTGTCTCGGCGCCAATTCAAGAGGACGAGACGGCTTCGGTGCTGTTCTTATTCTGTCAATTTTATAATAAGACTGGCGACGACACGCTGCTGCAGCGGTTCTATACGTCGATGGTAGTACCGATGGCGAATTTTCTGGCTAGCTATGTTGATAATCGGACGCACTTGCCAAAACCAAGTTATGATCTCTGGGAAGAACATTTCATGGTGACGACGTACACGACAGCGATCGTTCAGGCGGCACTGTTCGCGGCGGCTAATCTGGCTGATCAGCGTCGAGACGAGGTTGGAGCTGTCGCTTGGCGGACGGTTGCCGAGGATATCAAACAGTCCGCGCAAAAACGCTTGTACGATCCTCATCAGAAGACTTTCCGCAAAGGTTTGCGCCGCAACAAAAACGGCACTTACACGCCCGATGATACGCTTGATATGTCAGCTGTTTATGGTGCTTTTATTTATGACCTATACGATAATCAAGAAGATTTGCATCAAGCCATACAAACAGCTCTCGACCGCTTTCATTTCAAGCTGGAAGCGCCAGGTCTGCCGCGCTACGAGGATGACGCCTATTACCGCAGCGCTCCAGATGCTCCGAGTAACTGGTGGTTTATCGTTTCGTTGTGGCTGGCTCAGTATTATTTGGAGTGCGGCGACGAAAATTCGGCGCAGCGGATAATTTCGTGGGTATCTAGCCAAGCTTGGCCGACTGGCGTTTTATCCGAGCAGATTGACCCGGTCTCGGGGAGCGAGCGCTCAGTCGCGCCGCTTTGTTGGAGTCAGGCCGAATTTATATCGACGATTCTTGACACAATAAAAAGATGAGGATAACAGGGTGGGAATCAGTTCGAGAACAAAATTGAAAGCATCTAGAGCTCTTCGCCGGCTTACGCCGCGGCATATTGCTAAGACTCGTGCTACGCGCCAAGCAATGCGCCGCTTCGCAGATCGCGCCGGCTTGGTATATTTTGGTTACGCTAATCAGCATGACGACGACCATCGCTTGGTGCGCGGCCATACGGTTTCGCACACGCATATCGATGATTATCTTTGCATAGGTACAATTCGCGGTTACGATACGACAGTTCTGCAGCGGCGCGACACTATTCGCGTCCGCCAGGGTCAGTCGCACAAGTATAAGAATCAACGCTGCCATTGGCTAATCGCTACTGTCGATTTACACACTGAACGTCCGCTGCCACACATTTATATTGGCATGAAACGGACAGATCCAATTTATCAAGCGTCGTACAGTGCTCTACAGCCGCTAATTTTGGGGGCTACAGCGCGCTACCTGCAGGCTTTTCTTAATAAATATAATATTTATGGTGCTGCTACTCGGGCTATAGAAATTGAGTCAATTATATCGCCGCAGGCTGCCGAAGTGATAGTTTCGCATTTCGACAAAATTAATATTGAAATCGAGCGCAACACTGTATATTTATACACCGAAAACGAGCGTCCAACCGAGGCGCAAATCGAAAAGCTAGTCTCGAACGCATTGTGGCTAGCCGAGGTAATTGATACTGCCGTACAGCAAAACAGCCCTCGCTAGAGAGAGCTGTTTTCACTATTGATTGCTAAGTTCGCTAGATTTTAACCTTTACGCGGCTTGACTTCGTTGCGGCCGAGCGATTTCTTGGTCTCGGTGTAAATAGCATGCTTGCGCGCCTTCGGATCGTATTTGCGCAGAACTAATTTGCCTGGCGTATTCGCTGTGTTTTTGCGCGTTACATAAGTACGATGACCCGTCAGATTGCTAACGAGTGCAATAATCTTGCGCTTGATGTTATTCTTCTTTGCCATAACTTCCCTTTAATGTTGTTGTAAAACTTCAGTAATCAAGTATAACAGATTGGTGCAGCAATTTCAAGCTAGATATGTCATTATCGCTGACGCATAATTTTCTAGCGTAAATTTGCAGAAAGAGTTGTTTTAGTGTGGCTTGGATACTGTGCTGCTCATCTCAAAATATGCTGTTGCAGCCAGCAGTACATCGCTACGGTCGCTGCCGCACCGACATTGATGGAGCGAGTCGAGCCGAATTGCTCAATGGCCACAATTTTATCTGCCGCCTGAGTCATCTCCTCGGAAATTCCTGGGCCCTCCTGGCCAAACACCAACACCGCCCGCTTTGGCAAGGTCGCCTCCGCCATATTGACGCTGCCCGGGATATTATCAATCGCAATGATTGCTCTGTCTTCAGCCCGCATCAACTCGACAAACTCCGCCGTCGAACCGACATAATGCACGTGCAGATATTTATCCGTCATCATGGCGCCGCGCTTATTCCATTGCCGCCTGCCAATCACATAAATCTGCCGTACACCAAACGCATTGGCGCTCCGGACAATCGTCCCCATGTTAAAATCCCGCTCGGTGTTCTCCAGAGCAATCACCAAGCCGTGATCTGCAGCGTCCAACTCCTCCACAATCTCTACCTCGCTGCGGCCTTTGAATTTATCGATTACATTCCGCGTGTCTTCCATGTATGTTATTTTAGCAAATATTAAGCTAGCGGGACCGGCTGGCATAAGTCTGCTCGTCGTTGGTTTAATAATACCTGAAAAAGGAAGCGCGGCATTATCGCCAACGCACAATTTCGTCGAGCTGGCGGCGAGTTTTGGCTGGCACCTCGCGCTGGCTACGGTAACCTAGCGCCAGCATTACCACTGGCTTTTCTAGGTCTGGGTCTATTAGCTGATACTGCGACAAGACCTGGCTGAGCTTGCTAATCGAAAAGCCTTCAATCGGGCACGAGTCAATCCTGCGCCCAGCGGCGGCCAGCAGCACAAAGCCTAGCGCAATGTAAGCCTGCCGCGCCGCCCACTGATGAATCATTGCTGGTTGATTGAGTATCTCAAAATCCTTTTTGGCCCAATATCGCCAAAAAGTCTTGAAGCCGGCGGCCTTGATGGAATTTTGTTTCTTGACATCGTGCAGTATGTGGTCGATATGTCCGCCTTTTTGCAACAAGCCTTCGCTGGTTTTGGCAGTAAATATCAAAATGTGACTGGCGTCAAAACGAGCAGCGTTGGCGCCTGCGCAGCGTTTGACATCGGCGCGTAGCTGTTCGTCTTCCTGCACGACGATAATATTCCACGGCTCAAAACCGTACGAACTTGGCGCTAGGCGGGCGGCCTCTAAGAGTAGCTCGATATTCTCTTGCGAGATTTTCTTGCTAGAGTCGAAAGCTTTGGTGGCGTAGCGGAATTCGAGCGCTTGCTTGATGTCGTCTATCGATATGATTGGCTTATTCATTTCATCATCCCCTCTTTAGCCGCCAAAATCTTGTTGGCGCAGATTAGCTTATATATACGATTTTAGCACTTCCCTGACTATCTTGAAAACTTGATAGTGTCCTAATGGTGAAAAATGCAAGCCGTCTGATAGCGGTAATTTAGGCAGCTCAATATAATTATAATTGCCAAGTTCTTTTTTGCGCTGCAGCAGTTTTTGGCGAAGCTGTTCGGACGCGTCGGTGAACTCATACCCCGAATTGTCGCTAGTGTCAAAACACGGCGGCAAAATGTAGATAATTGGAGTCTTGCCAGCGAGATTGCGATATTCTAATAAGTCACGAACTATTTCCTCAGGTGTTCGCGCGAAACGCTGTTGCAAATCATTAGTGCCGAGGGCGATAATGATTAAGTCGAAGTTATCGGCCTTTTGTAGAGCTGTCGTAAATGCTGGTAAGCCGTTCTTGTCTGGTTTATCGGTACGGAAATCGCCAGCAACTCTGCCGCGAACGCCGTCGGCAGTGACCTGTGCTCTACCGCGCAAAGCTCGGCCGAGGCGGTTAACCCAACGATCACTGTAGCGGATACGTTTGCTAGCAAAATTAGCGCCCCAGACGTTTGAATCGCCGTAGATTAGAATACGTTTTGTGATTAGCGCTTGTTTCTTACTCAAGTTTGCTCGCTTTCTTTTTCTTTAATATAACGGCTTGCTCTTCGGGCGTAAATCGCTGCGATTCGCGCATTTTTTGGTAGGCTTTGTTGCGCGTCCAAGCGTCAATATGTCCGTTTTCCAACTCAGCCAGCGTCAGCTCAAAGAAGTGTACCGCCGCCGTCGCATACAGCCAAGCTAGCGCCATTTTGACGTAATAGCCGTCGTGTTTAACGTTTCGCAGCGCCGCGAAAACCTGGTCAATATGTGCTTCATCCAGGAAATTAGTCATCAAAGAAATCACGCTGTAGCGCACCGTGAACTCGGCTTCATTCTGTAAGCATTCCAGCGCAAAATCCCACCACACTTCGCCAGCAAAGCGCCGCTTTTTCTCAACAAATATATCAATATGCGCCCACGAATCAACGCGCGGCAAGTATTGCCGAGTCAGCCTAATCGCCTCCTCATCGCTGATTCTAGCGCGGTTAATCAGCAAACCGCACAACAAAACATACTCGTAGAGATTGCTCGGCGTCGCCAGCAACCGGCTGATATCCGCCGCCGACATCTCGCCAGCCAGCTCCTTCGCTAGCCGCCGCAAATCCGGCACGCGCACGCCGATAACCGGCATCTTGGTATTGACGATGCGCCGGTTAAAGGCGGCGTAGGTTTCGTTACCTTGGGCGAGGTCCGTCAGTTGAGCTTTAACACGATCGTACATATTTACAATTCCTCGATTTCGAGCGCTTCTTTTTGCCAATCTGGACTATACGTCACCTCTCCCGCTAGAAAAATATCTGGGATCAAGTCTTGATTGGATGAAACTGGAGTCTTAATAATCATTGTGCAATTGAAAAAATATCAAAACAGAGCAGCTCTTTCGAACTTTCTAAAGTCTATTCTAACAAACCTCCATAAATAAAACCAATCTGACTTTCGCTAAAATACTCTTGGGTAAAATTATCAAGCGTACAAATAACGCTGCACATTTACGATAACTTCACGGTCATGAAAATGATAT
>ERZ773062.607-NODE-607-length-17890-cov-16.948752_pt1 | contig 17890 bp, 17 predicted proteins | sample MGYA00580626_ERZ773062 | MGnify/ENA primary metagenome ERZ773062 (study PRJEB29015, sample SAMEA2738003) | human oral metagenome | biome: human oral; feature: human-associated habitat; material: dental | place: China | collected 2058 ...
TAATATTTAAGATATTCTTATGAACTATAATTTTATTTTCTTTCATATCTTTCTCCAATCTCTCTTTCATTTACAAATTGTTCTTCATTTAAGCGAGTTCCATTTGTATCAAATTGTTGTCCTTTTCCTTTTCCCCAACTTTCAACTTCTTTAACAATTCCTGTTCTAATAGTTATATTCCCTATTTTTACATTCACAACATGTGTTGGAGTATATGGTAAGGCAAACTTGTCTTTAATTTCTTCTGGAGTTAAACCAATTATATCTTCCTCTCTCATAAACCAAGCACTTGCTTTGTTTGTCTTTGAAGCTGTGTAAACTCTAACAAAACTTTCACCGTTATTTTTTACAAGTTTAACTTCATAGTTTTCATCATATGGATCATTAGTGTATCCTGCTTTTTCCTTCCAAAAAAGATTTGCTTCTTTAGGAGTAGAATTCTCAACTACTTTCAATTTTGATAAATTAATAGGTTTTAATTTACTAGTATCTCTTTGTATAACATCTGATGTTTTTGATATTGGTGCTCCTTGTTGATTATTAGAAGTTACCCCTTTACTTACCTGCTGATTACCAGAATAATCTCGATTTTCTTGTGGCTGTGTTTTGTTAATACTATTTTTATTATTTTGAGCAAGACTATCTCGACTTCTTTGCCACTGTTGAGGATTTTGTCCTTCTTGTTGTTTTATATTCAAAGATTTATTTGTACCAACAGTAACATTAGAAATTTGATTTTGATTAGCCATATTTGTTGCTATTGCTCTTTTTGCTGCTTCTCCTTCAACCATAACTTTTGTATAATTAGCTTGGTCGTAAAGTATTGGCATTCCAGCAACTGAAAGCGTATTAAGAGGATCATAAGTATCTTCACCTAAAAGTTCTCTTCCAAAGTTTACTGATTTTTTATCTCTTTGATTTGTTACTCCATAATAAACATCTTGTGCACTTTCTACTGCATCCGAAGCTGTAAATGCTCCTGCTATCAGACCACCTAACATAAATCCAGCACCTAATGCTTTTGTTGCGAATGGTTCAGGTGCAATCGCAAGCGAATAACCTATGCTCGTTAGTCCGTATGATGCCCCTCCTCTAAATACTGAGCCTGTTAGACCAACCCCTCCATTTATTGCTCTATCAAAATCCATTTGAATATATTTATATTTAGATTGATAGCCCGTTCTAAATGCTCTATCTCCAGAGGTTATAACATCTCCAACTTTTTCTCCAACATCAGCATTACTTAAATCTATTCCATCTGTTGTTAATTTTATCTTACTGTTATTATCTTCTCCAAACTTTTTCTTTACATATTCATTTGCTGGTCTTCCTAAACTTTCTAAGCCTTCTTCATCATTTGACTTATCTTCTGCTACTTTCTTATCTTGTCTTCCTTCTAAGGCATCTTTTCCATGGGATACTTCTTCTGTAGTAGTTCCTAACAATTCCTTTATATCTTCTATTTTATTTACATCTATTGGTATTAATACTTTCCTATTTTTTCTATCTACTATATAGGCTGAACCTGTACTTCCTTCTGAATCTTTTGGCATAGTTTTTTCATCTAAGTATACCACATCAAAATCTATTCCTATATCTTTTCCATAGCCCTTTACTATATCTCTTACTGCTTCTTTTAAGTTGTCTTCATTAATTTCTCCAGCTTTAAACTGTCTACCTAGTTCTTCAACTCTTGAACCTATTACATTATAGAAACTTTTATTTTATTTTAGAAAAAGCTATATAAATATTTTTCAATCTACATAGCTTTTTCATCATTCTTAATCTACTTCTATTATTTCTTCATATTCTTCATAATTTTCTGGAATTTTTTTCTTTCTAAATTCTATCCATCTTTTCATTAATTTTAACATACCTTTTCGTGATATTTCCGCCTTCCCTTCCTCATTATCTGGATCAAATAGCCAATAAATATATACTCTATCTTCTATAAAATCTCCTCCCCAAACTTGACCATCCATTGCTGAAGGTTCTTTCTTTTCTAATCTCTCACAAATGCTATCCAAATAGATTTCAAAAACACTAATATCTATTATGTAACATGATATAATATCTTCATTTTGTGTTTCATTAATAGAACTACACATACTATCAATTTTTTCATGAATACTTTTTTCAAAACTTTTGTAATAATAGAATTTAAATTTCATTTTTTCTCCTTGATTTAATTATTTATTTTTATTGTAAAGGGTAAACCGTCGTATTAGGAGCTATATATCCTTCTACTTTTATTCCTGATGGAGTTCTTCCTTCCCATTTTCTAGGATCTAGTAATGAACGTGTTCTATTTTTATAGGCGATATCTACTTCTACTATTATCCTACTTTTTGACCAATTTTCTGGAAATAAAGTTGTTAACTGAGGTTCACCAAATCTATCTACTTTTTGAATCCATGTTCCTGTTGAGGGGTCATATACAGAGATTACTACATTACGTATGCCATTTGGACTGATTGGATTTTTAGCTGCATAAGCATCTATTCTAACATTACCTCCAAGCATACTATATCCTCCTACTGCCCTTCCTCCTGCATTTATTTCTCCATTTATAATGTGACTGTTAAAATTTATAGGAGCTGTTGCTTTTTGGGCTCTTAAATCAAGATAATATTCTGCTCCTCTAGTGTTTATAGCATTATTTAATTCCTTGTTTCCTGTTTTTGTTACTATAATATCTTCAACAGGTTTTATTTTTGGAGTTTCTACTTCTATCTTTGTAATTGAAGTATCAGTATTAGTTTTAACTTTTCCTCTCTCTTTTTTTGTTTTTTCAGTATAATAATTAGTTAAAAAAGATATAGTGAATTTATCTTTCATCTCATTTTTTAATTTTATTATTGAATAATTTTCTTTATCACTTGGAATAATTTCCATAGTCATATTATTTGCTTCAAGATAATTAAAATTCTCTGTTGTTGTATCTAAATCTCTAACATTTAGTACTTTTTCTTCTTTAGTAGACACTAAAAAATACTTCTTTAACTTATCTAAAGAATTATCTTCATTGAGTATTATTTTTTCAATTTTTCCTGAGATTATTTTTAAATTTAAAGTTTCTGAATTTAAGTTGTTGTTTTCAGATAGTGATGCTGTTGATGTAACATAGCCTTTTTCAATTAATCTATTTGTCAATTCTACTAATATATTTGAAATATCAGTACTACCCAGTTTTTTATTCTCATATTTGGATAAAATATTTTCTTTTTCTATTTCATTAAGGAGATTTTCATCATCAAATAAATTTATTTTAGAAATGTAAAATTTAAGCTCATTTTTATCCACTTCTATTTTTGTATCTTTTTGATAGCTATCTTTTGAATTCTCATATTTCTCCTGAATCCTTTCTTGTTCTAATCTTTGCTCCTTTCTTAAAATAGTTCTTTCATCCTCATTCTCATTAAAAGAATCTGAAAAAGATAAAATACTAAAAACTAGAAAAATATATGTTATTATTTTTTTCATGTTCCCCCTTTTATACTATATATATTAAATTTTGTTAAATTACATCAAACAACAAATGCTATTATATATTATTTTTCTTTTAAAATCAATTTTTTTAATAGTTTTTAGATTAGTGTACAAAAAAAGAGAATTTTTAAGTTTTTAATTCTCAAAAATTCTCTTAATTCTATCAGGTCATAGTCTAAACTTCTTATCAACACTATTTGATAAACAATAATAAAATTTAGTTATATATATTGATTACTTGCCTACCATTAGTGTTTCAAGAGCTTTATTTCCTATAAAACTATTCTTAACATATCTAGTTCATTCATAGGTATATCTGTTTTTATCTTTACAAATGAATTTGGGTTAGCAGATTCAACACTTTCTGTTTCTCTACCCATTTTATCTAATAGTATCATTTCAGGCATTACAAAGTCTCTAACTTTTATTTCTGGACTAACAATTTGAACTGCTTGTCCAACAAATAATTTATTTCTAATAGCTACTAGGTACTCATTGTCGCTTAATTTTTTTTCAATTTTAGCAACCAATTTATGAGTTTGACTATATGAATTTCTATTGTTATAATTTAGAGATTCTTTTCCTGCTTTTCCATGATAGAAACCTTCTGTATATGATCTATTTGAAATAGATTCAAGCTCATTTCTCCATTCAGGATTATATTCAAAATTTCCACTATAGTAAGAATTTAATGCATCTTTATATACTTTTACACAGTTTGAAACATAGTAAATTCCTTTCATTCTTCCTTCAATTTTAAGTGAATCTACTCCTGCATCTAAGATTTTATCTATCATTTCGATAGTACATAAATCTTTTGAGTTAAAAATATATGTCCCATGTTCATCTTCATATACTGGCATAGTTTCTCCTGGTCTTGTTTCCTCAACCAAAGAATACTTCCATCTACATGCTTGAGCACAGTCTCCTCTGTTTGCATCTCTACCTGTCATATAGTTACTTAGTAGACATCTTCCAGAAATTGCCATACACATTGCTCCATGTACAAAAACTTCTAACTCTATATCAGGTACTTTTTCTCTAATTTCTTTAATATTTTCTAAAGAAATTTCTCTTGCAAGTACAACTCTTTTTGCTCCCATATCTTTCCACATCTTAACTGATCTCCAGTTTGTATTACTTGCTTGTGTACTAATACTTATGTTTAAGTTAGAGTTTTCTTTTACAACTTGGAATACTCCTAAGTCTGCAACTATAACTCCATCTACTCCTATTTTTTCTAGGAACTTCACATAATCTGGTAAAGCATCCAATTCATCATTGTGTGGAATTATATTAAGAGTTACATAAACTCTTTTTCCTCTTTCATGAGCATAGTTAACAGCTTCTTCTAATTCTTCATCAGAAAAATTGTTACTTCCCGCTCTCAAATTAAACATCTTACCACCCATAAATACAGCATCTGCTCCATAGTGTAGTGCCATTTTAAATTTTTCCATATTCCCAGCAGGTGCCAGTAATTCCGCTTTTTTCAAAAATATCATCCCTTCTAAAATTTTTATTTCACTTCATTTGTATAACTTGTGAATTTTGTAAATTCACTTAAGAAATTAAGCTTTATTGTTCCAGTAGCTCCATTTCTGTGTTTACCAATAATTAATTCAGTAATTCCCTTATTTTCAGTGTCAGGTATATAATACTCTTCTCTATAAAGAAAAGCAACTATATCTGCATCTTGTTCTATGGCTCCAGATTCTCTCAAATCTGAAAGCATAGGTCTTCTATCAACTCTACTTTCAACAGCTCTTGATAATTGTGAGAGAGCTATCACAGGTACATCTAATTCTCTTGCAAGTCCTTTTAATGCTCTTGATATATCAGAAATTTCTTGTTGCCTACTTGCTTCAGAGCCTCTGCCCTTGCCTGTTCCATTTATTAATTGCAAATAGTCTATAATTATTAAATCTAATTTATCTTGAGCCTTCATATTTCTTGCATAAGATCTTATTTCTAGAACATTTGTATGTGGTAAATCGGCAACATATATCTTCATATTAGACAAACTAGTTGTTGCTACTGTCAATTTGTTCCACTCATCTTCTTCAATGTAAACATTTCTTAATTTATTTTGAGAAATTCCTGATTCCATTGCTAAAAGTCTTTGAAATAGCTGTTGTACAGGCATCTCAAGACTAAAAATTAAAACATTTTTCTTTTCTTTAGCTGCATTCAATGCTAAATTTAAAGCAAAGGCTGTTTTACCCATAGCAGGTCTTGCAGCTAAAATTATTAAATCAGAATTATTCAAGCCACTTGTCATTCTATCTAGATCAATAAAACCAGTTGGTATACCTAATGTTTTCCCACGATTTTTGGATACATTATCTATCCTTCTCATTTCCTCTAAACCTGCTGTTTTCATATCGACTATATTATTTTTAAGTATATTTTTAGATAAATTTAAAACTTTACCTTCTGCCTCATCCATAATTTCTTCAGCAGTTCTGACATCAGTATAAGCAGTCTTAGCTATTTCCATTCCTACTTGTCCTAACTTTCTTAACATAGCCTTTTCTTTTATTAGTTCAGCATACTCTAAAAGATTGTATGAACTAGTATTTTCATCTATAATATTAGCTAGTACTTCAAGAATATCTTCTTTGTTTTTTAAATCACTTTTTTTTATCTCTTCAACTACTAAAATAGGATCTACTCCTCTATTTTCAGAGAAAAGATTATCAATAGCCTTATATATCTCAGCATGTTCTTTTTGGTAGAAATCATCTGGCTTAATAATGTACTTTATTTCATCTAAAGAATTCACATCAAAGAAAATCCCACCTATTAGAGCTCTTTCAGCCTCTAAACTATAGGGGATCCTATTCAGATCTTCAAATTCCATTTTTCCTCCATTATTTTGCTATTACATTTATTTTTACTACAGCCTTTACATCTGTAAATAATTTTATTACTACTTCATCAGGTCCTAAAGCTTTAATATTAGCTTCTATTTTCTTCTTATCTATATCTAAACCTAATTCATCTTTAATATGGCTTGCTATTTCTTTGCTTGTTATTGCTCCAAATAGTTTTCCATTTTCTCCTGCTTTAACAGAAAGATTTAAAGTTTTAGCTTCTAATATTTTCTTTATCTCTAAAGATTTATTTCTTTCTTCTTCAAGTTTTTTAGCTTCTTTTTTCTTTCTACTTTCTATTTTTTGTAACTCTTCAGGAGTAGCTAAAACTCCTTTTTTTCCTTTTAAAAGGAAGTTATGAGCATACCCATCAGATACTGTAACTATTTCCCCTTTTCTTCCTTGTCCTGCCACATCTTCTAAAAGTATAACTTGTATTTTTGCCATTTCAATGACCCCCTTATATTCTATATTTTTATTTCTTTTACTTCTATAAATTCAAAACTTACCAAGGCTCCTACTATAAACACAAATGGTGGATACGATAAGCCTATCATCATACTTACTGCATGTTTTATTAAATTTACTTTAATTCCTATTCTATCAAGTAAACTATATATAACTTTTATGCCATATAGAGTGTATATCCATTTTATACATTCTAATATATTATTCTCAATCAATAGATTACTTGATATATTGTATTTATGTGCCCACAATATCAACATGTATGGTATTAACCAATAGCATGAAATTTTCCATAATTTGTATGTACTAGGGATAAGATTTAAGAAAAGAAAAAAGTAAGATACTATAACAACAAAAAATGCTCCAAAGATGTAGTAATTACCTACTAAAGTTATTGATTTTTGTAGCATAGTTATTCTTTCGATTCCCATCCATTCCACTATATCCGTCCTTCTATGTAAATTTGCTGCCATATAATTTATTCTGTCCATATTCAAATACAGATAAAAAGATATTAATATAGTTGGCACTATAGACATCAAAATTATTCTATTGAAAACTTGCATTCTTTTAGCTATTTTATTAAATAGGTAAAACATAAATTCCATAGCATATGGAAAAATTAAATATAGTATTAAGTAACCTGGGTTTATAAACATCAAAATCAAGGCTACTATAATATTTATTGCTAATGAATATTTCTTCTTATATAAATTTACCTTTGTTATCTTATAGTAAGGTATGAGATAAGTCAAAAAAGGTAAAAATAAGGATAGGAAAAAATACATTACTATTGTCGCTGCTGACATTAGTATACTTACTATTGTCATATATCCCCCCTTAATTTAATTAGGAATTACCTTTAAAATAATTTTCTATCTTTTTAAAGAATTCCATCTCACTACTTTCTTCTTCTTTTTTTTGGCCAACAATTTCATATTTTAATTCTAAACTATCTTCATTAAAGAATTTTCTTACAATTTCTGTAAATTCTCTATTATATTCCTCACTTTCCATCTGCTCTTTTGAAAATGAGTATTTTTTATCATAAGTTATAAATATCTTATTATCTTCTATTTTTATAGGATTCGCTCCCATTAAGAAAACTTTATATGAAATTCTCCTATTTTTAGCTTCATCTAATATAGAGTTCCAATTACTTTTTATATCAGCTATAGTTATTTTTACTTTTTGTTTTTCTTTTATAGTTTCAACTAAATTATTATCTGCATTATCATCAACTTTTTGAACCTTAGTTACTGTTCTTATTATAGTTTGAGTTGAATTTGCTAAAATATCTGCAACTATTACATAGCCAACAAGTTTTTTATCATCTTCAAATTTGAATTTATTTATTACATCATAGATAGTTGATATTATTTTTAAGCCCTTATCTATATCCAATTCATTTTTAACTATGGCATTTTTACAATATTTAGCTAGATCTTTAAAAAATAATTCTATATCAAAAGATTCATTTGCTAAAGCTTCTAATTCATTTATTATATTATATTCACTTTCATTTAACAACTTATCTAAAAAAATCTTTATTCTTGAGCTTGGTGTTACTCCTAAAGTTTCTTCCGCTATCTTTAAATTTATTTCACTTCCATTGGCTGTAACTATAAGTCTTTCTAAGATAGAAATTGAATCTCTCATACTTCCAGAGGAATTTTCATAAATAAGAGGATAAACCTCATCACTCATAGATAAATTTTCTTCTTTTAAAATATGCTTCAACCCTGACTTCATATCTTCTATGTCAAGAGCTTTAAAATCATATCTTTGACAACGAGAAATTATAGTAGGTAATATTTTATCTAGTTCTGTTGTTGCTAAGATAAACATTACATGAGATGGTGGTTCCTCCAAAGTTTTTAGAAGTGCATTAAATGCTTCCTTTGTTAGCATATGTGCTTCATCTATTATATATACTTTTTTCAAACCTTCCACAGGTTGATAATTTATTTTTTCTTTTAGACTTCTTATTTCATCAATACTTCTATTTGAAGCAGCGTCAATTTCTATAAGATCTGAAAATCTTCCTTCATTTATAGCCTTACAATTTTTGCATTCATTACAAGGCTCTCCATCTTCACCTAAGTTTAAACAGTTTACTCCCTTTGCAATAAGTCTTGCAATAGTAGTTTTTCCCACTCCTCTTGGTCCTGAAAAAAGATAAGCATGAGCCATAGATTTATTTTTTAAAGATAACTTAAGACTTTTTACTATTTCATTTTCTCCAGATACTTCTGAAAAACTGCTTGGTCTATATTTTCTATAAAGTGTAATATGCATTTTTTACTCCAAATCATAATAATTCATTTTAGTTCTTAAAGTATTTCTTGTTATCCCTAAAATTTCAGCCGTTTCTACTTTCTTTCCATTAGTTATTTCAAGTATTTGCTTAATTAATTCTTTTTCAATCTTAGAGATTATTTCAAAATAATAATCACTTTTCTTATTTTTACTCTTTAATTGACTTATTTCATTCTTAATTAAATTTTCAATAGAGAGTGCTCTAATTTCTTCTTTTGAGGTGATCGCTTTTTCACCTATTACATTAGGTGGCAAGTCTTCTATCAAAATACTAGAACCTCTACACATTGCAACTGCATATTTTATTGCATTTTTTAATTCATTTACATTGCCTGGCCAGTCATATCTCATTAATTTTTTTAAGGCCATCTTTGTTACACCCTTTATATTTTTTTCCATTTCTCTATTACATTCTGGCATATAGTGGTCAATAATAAAAGGTATATCATCTTTTCTATCTCTTAAATTAGGAATATTTATTTCTAAAACTTTTAATTTTCTATAAAGCTCATCTATAAATAGTCCTTTATCTATAAGTTCTTCAAGATTTACACTTGTAGAAGCAATTATTCTAACAAAAGCATTTATTGGCTCCATTCCTCCCAATCTAAAAAATCTATTTTCTTCAAGTAAAAATAGTATTTTAGATTGCATATCAAGGCTTAAAGATTCTATATTTGCTAAATGAAGTATTCCTCCTTCAGCCTTTTCTAATTCTCCATATTGGCTAAAAGCTGCTCCTTCAAATGAACCTTTTTCATAACCAAATAATTTTCTTTCTAATAAATTTGCTCTATATGAATTACAGTTTACACTTATAATAGGTTTATCATGGACATTACTAAATTGATGTATAGCCTTTGCCACACTAGTTTTTCCTGTCCCTCTTTCTCCTGTAACTAAAACAGGTGCAGAGTTATTGGCAACCTTACCTATAACTTTGTAAAGATCTATCATAAGTTTACTTCTACCTATTAATTTTTCTCCTGTACTCTTTGTTTTATCAACTTTTTCTACTAAACCTTTATAATCTTTTACAGATTTTTCTACTACTTTCACAATATTTTTAGGTATTTCTGGTTTTAATATATAGTCATAGGCTCCTGCTTTTATACTTCCTGCGATAACTCTCCAGTTTGATGCCTCTCCTAAAATAATTATTACCACCTTTTTTTGAAGTTCAGTAATTTTTGTTATTAAACTGATAAGTGCTTCTTCTTTTGAATTTCTTTCATCTATTACTATAGCTTCATATTTTCTATTTTTTATAGCGTCCATAAAAGATATCATATTTTCAACAAATACTAAATCATTTTCAAAATTATTTTCAAACTCCAATTTTAAGTCATTATCTAAGCGAAGTCCTAATAATAGCATTTACCCCTCCCTATTATTTAAAATCAAAATTATAATTTAAGTAAAAAGTTCCATTTACAGGTTTACCATTTTTCATAAGTTTAACTCTCCAAGTTCCTACAACTCTTTCTACTGCAGCATCTATTTCAGGTACTCCACTTCCTTCAACTATTACAAAAGATAAAACATTTCCCATCTTATCAACTTTTAATTTTATCTTTAATTTTCCATGTTTTCCAGAAGATTTAGCTGATTGTGGAAATTCTGGAGCCTTGTTTTTAGCATTCCAGTCAACTATTCTTCCATCACTAGAATTTCCCATCTTACTTCCTGAAACTAAACCATTTGAATAAGTTACATTTTGTAGAACTCTATCAACTACTTCTTCTCCATCAGGATCTTCTGTTGGGCTATATCCACCATTGGAAGTCTTGGGTTGTGAACCAGATATTTGTTTCTTTAAGTCTGCTAAAGAAGGCTTTTCTTGTTTAGATGTTCCCTTTGAGTTTGAGCTTTCTGAGGAATTCTTCTTTGGGTTCTCCTTCTTCTCAACTACTTTTTTTCCCTTTTCAGCTGGTTTTTCCTTTTCAAGCGATTTTTCTTTTTGTTTTTCAGGCGTTTTTTCTGTAGGTTTTTCAACTTCTTTTTTCTCAGTTTTTTCTGTAATTTTCTCTACAGTTTTTTCAGTTTTTATTTCTTCAACTTTATTTTCTGTAGGATTTTCTGGTTTCTTAGTTTTTTCTTCTTTTTTCTCTATACTGTCAGCATCTAAATTTTGTTTTTTAGCATCAACATTCTTTTCTCCTCTAAACTTTGTTGATGCATCACTTTCTACTGCTACCAAACCTATTTTTATTTGTTCAGCATCTATTATCTCTTGAGTATCCTTTGAAAATACTGCTAAAGCAAGTATGATTCCTATATTTATAATTATAGATAAAAACAGACAGATAAAGTCATTTTTTTTCATTTTATCACCTACTTCGTGCTGTTGGTATCTATATTTATGCCACTTGCTCCTGCTTCTTTTAATAAACTCATAATTTCAACAATAAAACCATAATCAATATCTTTATCAGCTGAAACTACTACATCTTTACTTTCAGAAGTTTCAAGTTTTTCTGATACAAAATTAACAAAAGTTGATAGATCTAATTCTTCAGTTTCGCTTTTTCCTGAATTATTAGTATATTTTATATAAACATTTTTATCTTTATCCACTAGAACTTGAACTTCCTTCAAAGTACTCTTTGTTTTTGCAACTGTTGACTTAGGAAGTTCTATTTTAAAAGCAGACCTTTCATCAAAAGTTGTTGCCAACATAAAGAAGATAAGTAAAAGGAAAACTACATCTATAAGTGGAGTGATTTCTAGAATCAGTGTTCCACCACTTCTTCTTTTTATTCTATCTAATTTCATTATTGTCAACACCTACTCTCTGAAATAATTTAACATTTCTGTACAAGTTTTTTCTATATCAGTCACTACTAAATCAATTCTCTTATTAAAATAGTTATAGAATATCATACAAGGAATAGCAACAAATAACCCTCCAGCTGTTGTATATAGAGCTTCAGATATCCCTTTTGCTAATATTCCAGCATCTCCTGTACCATTTAATGCTATAGAATTGAAAGCCGTTATCATACCTGTAACTGTTCCTAGAAGTCCTAGTAAAGGTGAAGCATTTGCTGCTAGTGATAGAAGCCACATATTTCTTTCCAAAAGTTTTATCTGTTCTATTGCTTTTTCTTTTCCTTTTTCTTCAAGTGCTGATAATGTTTCCTTATTTTCTTTATACCCATAAATCAAAATTTCTTTTAAAACTGTTGAAGTTGATGATTTATTAGAGTTAAAATAAATTATAGCTTCCTTTATTTTCCCTTCTTTTATAAGTTGTTTTGCCTCTGAAGGTAATTTAGAATAGTTATTTCTTTCTTTTAAAGTAAAATAAGAAAATCTTTCTAAAATTGCGTATAATCCTACTATTCCCATTAAGAGAATAAAATACATTAATATTCCGCCTGCTTTTAATATTTGCATTTCTATTTCTTCCTTTCTATCTTGTTACTATCCAAATAATTTATCTATTATTCTTCTAAAAAATCCTTTTTTCTCCACTCCTTGAGATAATTCTTCCTCAATAGTAGCTGTATTTTCACGATTAACCTTTACCTTGTCACCATTTTCTTTTAAATTTTCTCCTGTGATATTTACAGAAGATGATTCTAGATTTTGATTTTGAAGAATTAATTCTTCAGTATCAATTTCTTTAACATCTAATTGTTGATTATTTTCTCCAACTACTTGTCTAGTAACTTCAGTTGTTATAACTTCTCCATTGTCTGTTGCTTTTTGTGCACTATCGTTGATGATAACAGATGTGTTGTTATCTTCTGCATAAGTTAGTACTCCTAGTATTAAAAATATTGCTAATAATTTCTTACTCATTTCCTTCCTCCTTCTTTGTAGCTCTAATTAATATAAAAATAAGTCATTAGGAAAGTAAAAAACAGTTCATTGCTAGCTAAATTTCTTAACAATAAAAAATCAAGAATTCGCTGTAATTTCGGCAAAACTTGCCAACAAGTTGGCTTCAGACACGCCGACAATTACTCGGCTCATTCTGTTTGATTTTTTATCTAAAATTTAGATGCAAGTTCACTTGTTTTTTACTTATCCCAACTATATGACTCACTTATTTTTATATTTTCTCAGTATTTAGTTTAAAAGTAAGCCTTGAATTTTTCGGCTCTTTTAGCATCTAATTTTTTAAGTTCATCATAGTATTTTTTAGCTTCTTTAGTTTTTTCATTTAAAAGTTTATAGTAAATTAATTTTTCAATAGAATAAGCTTTTAAATCTTTATTTCCTTTTGTTGCATAAAGTTTTGTAAATAATTTTTCTGCTTCCACATTATTTTCTTGTCTATCATAGATTTCAGCTGCTCTTAGCATAGCATCTTCTGCTAGTTTACCTTTCTTTTCATAAACTAACTTATAGTCAGCTAAGGCCATCTTTAGGTTATTTTCTTTTTCATTAGCCTGTCCTAATCTATATAGAACATGTTCATCAGGATTTTTATTTACTGAAACATGAGTTCCATAGTATTTTTTAGCTTTAGCTAGATCTTTTTTATCAAAATAATAATCTCCCAAAGCTTTTGAAGCATAAGCTTTGTATTTTTCAGATTTCAATAATGTTTCATATTCTTTTACAAGTTTAGGATCTTTCTTTTGTGCATAATATTGAGCTGAATAGTAAGCCCTTTCTTCAGGATCTGCTATCTCTCCTAAATATTTTTCCATATCCTTGTAGTCTTTCTTTTGTAGTTTTATTCCTATTATCTTAATAGTATTATTTTCTTTAACATCTGCATCATCAGTATTTGATTTAGAGTTATCAAGAGCTTCTATAGCTTTTTCTGTATCTCCACTTTCTATATAGAAGTTTGTACTTAAGTTTGATATAGTAGTTCTTAGAGTACTATTTGGATATACAGATAAGAAATTATTCTTTTCTCTTTCAAAGGCTTCAGTATTTCCAAGTAGGCTAAGAGTAGTTATATATTTATAGTAAGCTTGTTCTCCATAGAATGTTTCCCCATAATTTTGATAGATAGACTTGTATTGTTCTCCTGCTGTAGCATAGTTCTTTTCATTATAATAACTATCAGCTATTTGGAATTTCCCATAGACTTCATAACCCTTCATACTAGCAATTTTTGAGTAATAAGATCTTGCTTGGTCATATTTACCTACTCTAAAATAACTTAAACCTATCTTATCTAACATTTCACTATATATAGCTTTTTCTTTATCAGGATTTATTTTAGATAAATATTGTTCTCCTGCTTGTATTGCCTCATTATATTTTTCAGCTAAGAAAAAGTTTCTAACTCTGTTTAAATAAACCTTTGTACTTAAACTTTGATCTCCATTAGATAAAACATTTTGGAAATGAGTTTCTGCCTCATCATATTTTTTTAAGCCCATAGCTGCTATACCTTTTAAATAGCTCAAGTTATTATCATCGCTTACACTTGAAAGATATTGATTCATTTCATCATATTTTTGTTGATCTAATAAACTAGACATCAAGCTTGATATAATCTCTGTATTTGTATTTTCATTCAAATATGCCTTATAAATTTGTTCAGCCCTTTCAACTTGACCTGCCTTATAGTAAGCATCTCCTGTATATAAATACACATCTTTTTTATATTCAGTGTCATCAGAATACAATTTATTATATTGGTTAAATCTTATTTGTAAGTCTTCCATATCTAGCATTTGGCTATCTAAAAGTATTACTCTAAACAAGTTATCCTTATCAGGAGAAACTGCAAACAGTCTACCATAGTAATCTTTTGCTAATTTATAGTTTCCAACTTGATATGCTGAATTTGCAATTATTCTTATGATATTATCTGTATCAACTTGGCTAACTACAACCTTTCTTATAATTTCTCTATCTCTTATAATTTCATCAAAATTCTTTAGCTTATAGTTTATAGCAAATATATGATAGATGGATTGGTTATAATAATCACTATTTTTCAATGATTGGAATTTCTTTAAGGCAGCTTCATACTTACCACTCTTGTAAAGTGAATAAGCTTCCCCATAAATAAGTTTTGGATTGTTTTTATCATCACTTTGATTATAATATTCAAGAGCCTTATCATAATTTTCCTTTGTTACATATAAGTCCCCTATCATGGTCATTGCTGTATTATATTCTTTTGTACCTTTTATTTTTTCTAAGTAGAAGCTTACCTTTTGTTCATCCTTTTTATTACTATAGATTTCAATTAAATATAGTACTGCTTTTTTTGAATAATCATTAGCAGGATTTGTATTTGCTAAACTTTCAAAATCTACTATAGCTTGTTCTGTATTTCCTTTTCTATAAAGTGCTGAAGCTTTTAAATAAGAAACCATGTCTTTATTTTCTTTGGGTTTTGTTCTTTGAAATTCAGAAAACCAGTAGATAGCCTTATCATATTCTTTTAAATTATAATTAACTATACCTAGTCCCATCATAGCTTCTTTATCATTTTCATACTTTTTATCTATAATTTCTTTATAAATATCTCTAGCTGCCTCATTATTATCCTTAGATAAAAAATCTTGTCCTACAGCAAAAAGTGTTCTTTGATAAGTTTTTTCATTTTTTATTTCTCTTAAGTAAAATCTAGCTTCATTTGTTTTATTTTGTAAAGCATTTATTCTTGCTAAATAAGAAGCATATTCATCTTTTTCAGATTTTTTTTCTTCAATTACAAATAACTTTTTAAATACTTCCTCAGCTTTTTTATAGTCTTTTTCTAGAAAGTAAATTTTTCCAACCTTATCTCTCATACTCTTTTGATGCTTAGATTCAGGGTATTTTACTAAAAATTTCTCTGATTCCACAAGAGCTGATTTAAAATTTTTCTCTTTATAAAGCTCATTAACTTTTTTAAAATCTTCAGATTCTCCTGCAAAAATTATACTAGAACTAGCTAAAAGTGATATTATTAAAAATTTTCTCATAACTCTCTCCTATTAACTTATTTCTTCTAAAATAGTATAGATATCTTTCATAGCTACTGTTGTATTGATACAAGATTCATTTTTTATTTTATTAAAAACTCCATAAACTAAAAATGGTTCTGCATCTCTTATTCCACTTATTAAATCTCTTTTACAAGCCACTGCAATTATTAGACTAGGTCTTAGTTCTTTGACATACTTTCTTGCAAGTGTACCTCCTGTTGCTATTTTAACATCTACATTTTTATACTTATTTTTTATATCAACAAAATTATAGACTACACATTTGCCACATATCCTACAATTATTTATATCTGCTGTTACCTTATATTCACAATCATAAAGTTGAATACAGTGAGGTAAAAGTATCAAAATTTTATCATTAGTTTTCTTTTTTATCTTTTTTAATACATAATTATTATTTATCTCTAGAAATTTTTGAGAAAAATAATTATTTAATTTTGGATTTTTAAACTTAGTTGTCATCATAAATAATATATATAACAAAGATTTTAAAAGATTTATATAAAATTTTTCCACAATAATCTCCTCAGTAATTTGTTTACAAAAATTATAACATATTAAGTCTATTATTACAATTTTTAGATTAATTATTTACCTTAGACTCTAAAAAAAACTTAAAAGTTTGTTTAATTTTTCCACAAAAAATGGTGTTGATAAAAAATATTTCTACCAACACCATCTTATTTTGAATTTATTAATTTTTAATAAAGGGAAGTATTTTAATTATTAGAAATCTTTTTTCTCTCTTAAGATTTCACCTGTATTAGCATCTATAAGAAATTCTCTATCTGCAAATCCTTCAGCAATTTCTACATCATATACTAATATTCCATTTTTATGTTTTAATTCTATTTCTTTGAATTTTCCATTTTTAGAATTTTTTAATGCTATTTCTTTTGCCTTATCATAAGATATTTTTGGATTATTTGCTGAATTATTATATCCATAATTTTTTTGTTCTTGTTCTAATTTTACTATTGCTCCTGTTTCAGCATCAATTTCATAGTCATTTTCAACATTTCCATTCATTACTTCAACTTCATAAACCATTCTTCCTTTTTCTCTGTCTAGTTTAAATTTAGTTATTTGTCCACCTTGTGCTTCTTTTAAAGCTATATCCTTTGCTTGTTGTTCACTTATTGCTCCTAAAGCACTTGTTGAAAATCCTATACTTCCTAAAATTATTGCTCCTACTATTAATATCTTTTTCATTTAAATCTTCTCCTCTTTTTTATTTTGTATTATTTTATTTTTTCTTTCTATACTCTAATTATAATTCATGATTATGAATTATAAATGAATAATTTGTTTTATTTTTATTTTTTTTATATTATTTTTGTAAATCATTATTTTTCCTATTTTAGAGATGGGTATTCTCTATATATGATGGCTTGAGAGAAATTTTATAAACTTCCTCTCAAGCTCTTGTACAATAAATATACACAAGTAAAATGAATACTAAATGAAAATACTCTATCTTTTTTATGCATATTTTATTTTACATATATGGCTTAAAAAATGATATAATAACTAATATAAAAATAAGTGAATTATAAATTACTCAATAATAAATTTTTTTATTAGAATATAGTAAATTGTTTCTATTTTATCATAATATAGTAAGGAAGTATAGAATGAAAAAAATTTTAATAACTGGTGCAAGTTCTGGTATAGGGAAAGAGCTTGCTATAAACTTAACAAATAAAGCAAAAGAGCTTTTTTTATTAAATAGTGCAAGAACACTCGTGACTCTAGCACCCGTAGGGTGTTAGTCATGAGACATGTACTCGTAGGGTATGAATTGCACGAAGATTTTAGTAA
>ERZ773062.609-NODE-609-length-17855-cov-41.963146_pt1 | contig 17855 bp, 17 predicted proteins | sample MGYA00580626_ERZ773062 | MGnify/ENA primary metagenome ERZ773062 (study PRJEB29015, sample SAMEA2738003) | human oral metagenome | biome: human oral; feature: human-associated habitat; material: dental | place: China | collected 2058 ...
TTCCTCCGAGCGGGCGATGATTGCGCGCGCGCGTTCGAGGGCGCGTCCCAGGGCGATGGGTTCGCGGATGAGGAGGCTCAGGCGCACGGGATGTTCCGTGTACAGCTGGGCGAGTCCCCCGGGGTGGGCGCCGGTCAGGGACAGCGTCGGCAGGGACGCTCCGTCACGCGCGATGTCGCCGTCCAGGCGCGCACGCCACGCGGCGCGCGCCTGACCGACGAGGGAGGTCGGGTGCGTCGACGTCGACGAGGCCTTGGTGGCCTGCGACTCGTGTGCGGGACGGCGCGAGAAGATACTAGGAACCACGTTTCCACCCTACGGCAGGGCGGAGCCAATCCACGCTGCGGCGCGCCCGAAACAGGTCGACGACCGAAATGGTTGCGACGGCGCCGCGCGTCACGCACACCCGCGGGACGATGAGGATGAGGCCGAGGCCGAGGCACTCCAGGAGGGCTTCCGACCGACACGCCAGACGCCCCCAACAGGGGACCGTAACAACAGCCACCACGTGACCCGCCGCGTTGCGCACGGCTTCGTCTACCTAGTGCCCCCGAGACGATTCGAACGTCCGACACCCGCTGGAGTTGTTGATCTGCCTCCCGTTTCTTGGACATCGAAAGTGAAGTCCAGGGAATGGGAAGCTTTTCGTGTCTGTGGATGTAGGTGTGAGGCATGATCGTTTGCTTCGGGAGCAGGCGGTGGAGATGTTCGAGAGGGGATGTGGCTATGGTTTGACTGCCAGGAGGCTGGGTGTGTCTGCCGAGACTGTGAGAGAGTGGCAGAAGATGTACCGCGTGATCGGGAGGGGTGGGCTTCTTGCCATGGGAGTGAAGCGGGCCAGGTACGACTATGAGACCAAGGTCGGCGCAGCGAGGGCCGTGGTTGATGGTGGGATGAGTAAGCCTGAGGCGATGGTGCGTTTCGGTATTGCGAGTGCGACACCGTTGAAGCAGTGATGCAGGCTGTACCGTGAGGGCGGTGCGCAGGCGCTCAAGCCCAAGCCCAAGCCCAAGCCCAAGCCCAAGCCCAAGCCCAAGGGTAGGCCGAAGGGGGTGGGTGTGGGGGCGGTGCCCCCAACGCGTGAGGAGGAACTCGCCGAGCGCGTGCGTAAGCTTGAGGCGCAGGTGGCGTACCTAAAAAAATCGATTGCCCTGAAGGCGCAGAGGCGCTCCCAAACCGGGACAAAGCCCTAGCGGTCGCCGAGCTTTCAGGGCATGGACACGCGGTGCGTGATCTCCTTGAGGCTGCTGGCCTTTCCAGGTCGAGCTACTACTACGCGCTGGCTCACCCCCAGCAGCCAACCAGAGCGCAGCTACGTCCCAAGGTCGCCCAGATCTTTTCGCGAACCCCCAACGGGTGCGGTCACAGACAGGTAGCCATGTGCCTGCGCGCTGAGGAAGGGGAGCGCATCGCCGACAAGACGGTCTTGAAGATAATGCGCGAGATGGGTTTGCGCTGCGGCATACGCCGCGAGACGAACTACCACAGGTACAACTCCTACAAGGGGCCTGTGGGGCAAAGCTTCGCAAACATCATCGGCCGCGATTTCAAGGCGACCGGCCCCTGGCAGAAAATGGGTACCGACGTCACCGAGTTCAAGCTCTCCTTCGGTAAGGCCTACCTCGCTCCGGTCTACGACTTTGCCAGCAAAGAGATCGTCGCCCACTCCATCTCAATGTGCCCCAACCTCGCCCAGCAACAAGAGATGCTCCAGATACTCATGGACGCCAAACCCGAGGGGGCCAAGCCGATCTTGCACTCAGACATGGGATGGCAATACCAGCACGAAACCTACATCAGCACGCTCGCCGAGAACGGTTTCATCCAGAGCATGTCACGCACAGGCAACTGCATCGACAACACCGCCACCGAACAAGTCTTCGGACACATCAAGGACGAATTCTTCCGCAGCCAAGACTGGCAGACCTTCGAGAGCTTCAAAGCCGACCTCGACGCCTACATCACGCACTGGAACACAACAAGAGGCCAAGTAAAACTCAAGGGCCTGCCCCCGGCAGAATACCGGGATCAGGCCCTACAGGAAGCCACATAACGGCTACCATTCAAAGCGTCCAAGAAACGGGGCGCAGTTCACATGGTGACCGGGGTTCTCTCGTGGGCTCGCGAAGGGCTCTCGTTGGTCACGAAAGAATCGCAGCAGTGGCGAGCGTTTAACGGGCGCTTCTCTGACCGTTGACTGGCGCTTTCCTGGCCCGGAATGAGCCGTGTCGAGTCTCGGTCAATGGTGGGCCAGAGTTGTCTCAACGAGTTGTCTTGATGAACTCCAACATCTGATCAAGGTCGTGCGCCCAGAAGATCGTCAATCCGTCGTTCTGGGCAGCGACGAGGTTCCGAACCTTGAAGACACCCGACAAGACGGCGCAGGGGACGACGCCGAGCGTCCCGAAGTTACTGAGCCAGATAGTCGCCTTCGCAGCAGCTTCCCGATTGACGCGCTTCACGCTGTTGGTGGCGGAGTTCGTCACCTTGGCCTCGATGGCGAGGATACGACCGTCCCACAGTCGGGCGATCATGTCGGCCTTGGAGCCGCCGAGGAGGCTCTCATGGCAGTACTCGCCCGGAGCAGGAGCATCGAGCACGGTGGAGATGTTGCGTGTGGGAACCTCTCTGAACCCGATGGAGCGGAGGGCTGCTGCGATCGTCTCCTCCTGCTCGTCCTTCTGAGTGTTCCGTCGACGAGTCTGCAAGCGACTCGTGGCGATCAGGCTCGTGGTGGAAATCGTCGCGATGCGACGCTCCGTCTCCGTTGGCTCACGACCTTCTGTGAGCCAGGGGAAACGCCAGCGGTCGAGTCCAGCAAGGACGACTTCGACGATGCGAGCGATGGCGTCGGGATCTTTCTCCAAGGCTGCCTTGGAGAACTTGGCATCGGCGAGAACCTTGAGGTCGTCGTCAGAGACAGGAGGGGAGGCGAGATAGCGGAGTGCGTAGCGCTTGTCAGGATCGGTGATGTACTCACGGACGACGGCGGCGAGCTCCTTGAGATCAACGCTCTCCTCCAGAAGGCTCTCGACGGGATCACGATACTCATCGAAGAGGTTGGAGTAGAGCTCAAGGGGCTCACCGATACGCTCATCCTTGAAGATCTCGGTCGCCCGAGCGATCTGCTCGGCGAACTCAGACTCCGACCATCTCGGCGGCGCTACTTGGTTCATGACAGCCCTTGTCACGGAGCAATGGGAGGTCTGGAACCACCAGACGCTCCATTTCTCGTGGCTCGAACTTCGTCAAACCACCAGCATAGGTGCGACCGCTCGTCGTCGACACGTTGACACGCAGGTACGCGGCGAGTGCGTCGAGATCCGAGGCGCCCATCGCTTCCCTCGGGTAGATGCCGTGAGCGATGTTGATGTGACGGGCATCGACTGCGTTCCTCACGAACGCCGGAGGTCGTCGCGCCATGTAGGTCGCCAGGATCGGAGCCGGGGACGCGAGGCCAACACTCCACCAAGCGCGTCGGTTGCGTGCGACGTAACCGTTGGCGACTCCGAGCTTCTTCGCCTTGCGAAGGAATCGATCGACCTTCTTTCGGTCACCTTCGTCAAGGACGTCCAGGTCAGCGGGGAGGTCAATGACAGCCTTGAGGTCGTCGGAGCTCGCCAGGCGCTCACCGGCTGCGAAGAGCTCACGTGCGCGTGTGATCGTTGGGAAGAGGAGATCGTCAGGAAGGTCAACAGCGTCGCGAGGGGTGACCCACACCTTGTTCGCACCGGTGACGGTGCCACGGTGGACTCTCGCGAGCTCTCCGAGCTCGACATAGCCGTCGGGCAGTTTTGGTGTCACTCGGGTGATGACCGACCAGCGGGACGTCTCGGCAAGGCGCTGGCGCGAGACGGAGAACCCGGCTGACAGGTCGCCGAGCGCGCCGATGTTCTCAACTGTCTGGATGTGCACGTCAGAGGTGTTTGCGCCAACCTCAAAGCATGTGATCGCGCCAGTGACGGTCGCGTCCTCGAACGGCTGACTGGTCGGGCTCAAGACATGGAGGCTCGACACGGACAGAGGTCCGACGAGGAGGTCACGAATGAGCTGGCCGTAGTTGACGTCGAGCCATTCAGAGCTCGTGATGAAGGAGCCGACATCCCCTGGCCGGGCGTAGAGGGCGGTCGCGAGGAAGAAATGAGCGTGGAGTCCTGCGAGCTTGCTCGCCTTGAGGCCCATGCGCGAGGCGGTATCACCGAGCCAGGTCTTCCATCGCGCATCGATGTCGTGATGGCGAACGTAGGGCGGGTTTCCGAGGAAGAGCGTCACACCCGAGACCTTCGGCAGAGCGAGGGCACGGTAGTCACCGACAGTGATCGTGAGACGAGATTCGAGTCCGAGGACGTGGGCGTTGGCGCGAGTCATGAGGACGGCGTAGGGGTCGAGATCCGAAGCGACGCCAACGGCGTTGGGAAAGGCTTGCAATGCAGCCAGGACATATCGGCCCGAACCACAGCCAGGATCGACGATGCGGGCCGGAATCGCGTGACCCTTCGCCCATTCCAGCATCGATCGGACGATGGGCGCCGGGGTGAACGTTTGGCCGTGGGGCCGACGTTCCTCTGTGGTCCGTGCGGCACAGAAGGCCTGGCCGAGCGGGTCACCGCCTTCGAGGATGAGACCACGAGTCGTCGGCAGGTCGAGAGGCTCGACGCACTGGTCCGGGAGCACGGCCAACTCCGCCGACGACAGGCAGCGGCGGTCGACACCTAGCGCAAGGCAGGTCGCGGCGATTTGGTCGAGGGTGACATCACTCATTGAGGGTGAACACCCCCCTGGAGACACGGGTGAAGACACGCTCGTCCTGTAGAGCGCTGCGGTAGGAGGAGTCGGGGCAAATGCCGACAAGGGGCTCGACACCCTCGCGGATCTCCTTGATCGACGCTGGTCCACCACGCTGTGCGAGGTAGTCGCGCATCGCAAACTTCAGCTCGTTGTGCGGCCTGCGCTGCCTCTCCGCCATCGGAGCCTCCTCAAACACTATGTCGACCTTATTGCGTCGACTCTATCATGAGGCACCTCCATTTCGGGACGGATCGAACGCTTATGTCATGGTCTGAGCATGTCACGTGACACTCGATACAGGCGGACGGACGAGGAAAGAAGAACCCCGAGAGCCGGTGAGGCCCTCGGGGTTCAGTGCGTTGGTGACGGTGCACGGCGGGTAGGTCAGTAGGACCGGAAGACGAAGACGCCGCCCTCACCATCGTCTTCGATGACGTAGCCGTGACGCTCGTCGCGCCACCACTTGTCAAGGTCGAAGTAGGAGTGGAGGTGCTCGGCGATCTCATCCCACACATTCACCTCCTCGGCGGCGTGGTCGACGTAGACGCACTCGGACTCCCAGGACCCACAGAAGCGGTCCTCGAATTCGGAGGTGACGGGCAGGCCGTCGCTGTCGGCGACGTAGCAGCCCGAGTTAACCCAGGCGAGCAACGCGGAGCACTGGGCCTCACCGACCTGGGCGTAGACCTCATCCCACTGAGCGGCGCGGGCCTGGCTCATCTCCCCGGTGCCCGCAGGCAGGAGCTCAGAGTCCATGCACCAGACCTCCTCGCAGTCGGAGAAGACATGCTCGGCGCCGCCATGGACGTCGGCAAGGGTGACATCCTCGATGCCGTCGCAGGGGAACCAGCGCCCGACGAGGCAACCCGAGTCGTAACACCGGAGGCAGCCGAGCCATACGGCGGGCTGGACCTTCGGGACCGTGGGGACGGCTACAGCCTGGGCAAGGGTGAGAGTGGACATGATGACCTCCGAGTGAGCGGAGGTCGCCTCGGGCTGGGCACTCGGAAAAGCCCGCACATGGACGAGACGGCCTCCAGGACACCACCCGGAGCCGCGTCGCGGCTCGTCAGATTCAGAGCTACGAACGTAGATAGGAACGTAGATCGGGGTCCCGAGCGCTTTCGCGACCCGAGACCCCGGTCTATTTCCCTGGTAAACCAGGGTTCTATGTGCCCCCGAGACGATTCGAACGTCCGACACCCGCTTTAGGAGAGCGGTGCTCTATCCCCTGAGCTACGAGGGCGTGACAAGCTGTCCGCGCCCACTGTAGCAAAGTGAGCGCGCGAGCGCCCCCTCACCGTCGCCTGTGGGCGTCACGTCGAGCACGGAGCAACCTCGGGCGGCGCCAGGCGCCGGACGCGTCAACGGCCGGAACCTGGGGTGAGGTTCCGGCCGTTTCGCCGGGTGCGATCAGCGACGCTCCCAGGGGGTGTGCACCGACGCTTCCGCCTCCCCGAGGTGGGCGGATGGAACAACCATGACGGGGCACGTGGAATGCCCCAGGACGGTCTGAGAGGTCGAGCCGAGGAGGACGCCCGCCAGGCCACCACGCCCGCGCGTGCCCACGACGACCAGGTCGACGGCCGTTGAGAACTCGATGAGGAGGGACGCAGCGGAGCCGTCAAGGGCGTGCCTCGACACGTGCACGTCCTCGCCGTCAAGCGCAGCCTTGATGGCCGCGTCCATCCCCTCGCGCACCTGAGCGAGCAGGGCAGAATGATCCACACCCGTTGGGGTCCACGTCATCACGGAGGGACCGACGGCAATCGGAACGGCGGAGACAGCGGTGAGCCTGGCTCCCCACAGGCGAGCCTCTGCGATGGACCGCCTCAGGGCGCTGGAGGGCTGATCGGTACCGTCCACGCCGACGACGATGCGCTCAATGGGGGTGAACTTCTTGCCCGACGTGTGACGGGGGACCACCACGACCGGGCACTTCGAGTGTGCCGGCAGGGCGGAGGAGACGGTCCCCAGGAGTCGATCGGCGAAACCTCCACCGCCTCGCGACCCGACGACGATGAGATCGACCTCGGCGGAAAAGTCGATGAGGACTCCAGCCGGATCTCCGGGCTCGGTGGAGCCGGACACGTGGGTCGCTCCCCGCTTGCGGGCCAGCGCCTGCGCCTCCTCGACGACCTGCTCGGCTCCCGCCTTCAGGGCCTCGTCATCGAGTACCGCGTATCCGCCGTCCAGCGCAGCGGCGGAGTAGGAGGCCAGCGCGTAGGTGCACAGGCAGTGAATGCGCGCCCCGGTGCGCGCGCCGCGATCAGCGGCCCAGGTGACGGCGGCCAGGCTCTCCGTCGAGCCATCGACACCGACCAGAATGACTTCGGTAGAACTCATGATGTCCTCCTCGTGGTGGCAGTCACCTATATTGTGCCGTATTTTAACGACCGACGAAAGCCCAACCGGCATAGAAAACGACTGTCGCCGCAGCCCGAGGGACCGCGGCGACAGTCGAATGTCGAGTCGTTGCTCAGTAGCGCACGTAGGTCGCGCCAGCGCGCACCGGAGAAATCTGCGACAGGCGGCCGGGAACCGTGGCCTCAACCATCTGGCCGCCGCCAATGTAGATGGCGACGTGACCGGGGTAGGACACGATGTCGCCGGGCTGCGGGTTGGACACGATGCTGCCGCCGGCGGCCTGAGCCGACGAGGAGTGCGGCAGGTTGATGCCGGCAGCCGCGTAGGCGTACTTCACCAGCCCGGAGCAGTCGAGGCCAGCGAGGGACTCGCCGCCGTAGACGTAGGGGATGCCGGTCAGGCCCAGGGCGACCGAGACGATGTCACCGCCGGCCGCGTTCAGCGCGGCCTGGCGAGCGGAGTTGTCCGTCGAGGTCGCGTCGCCGCGAGTCTCGGACCGGGAGGCGGCCGAGTCGGACTCGTTTGCGGCGGAGGTGGCGGCCGGGGTCGGCGCCTGGGGAGCCTCGGCGGTCGTCGTCGAAGCGGCATCATCGTCGGCGGTCCACGCGATGTCCGGGACCTCGACGGTCGTCACGTCATCAACGGCGACGGTCGTCGTGTTCTGATCCGTGCTCTGCGGCTCGGACTGAGGGGTGGCCGGAGCGGCGTTCGCAACGCCCGCGGCAATGGCGGTCAGCGCAACACCAGCGGCAGACGCGAAAGCAATGGGTCGGACGGCCCCAGCGGTGTTCACACCGTCGACCATCGTATCGGTCAGGGGGCGACGCGCCAGGCGGTGACGCGGAGCAGGCTTAGTAGTCTTCACTCATGTTCTCCCAGTTTCCCTGCGAGGTTAGCTGTCGGGTTCGGGCGGGAGGCCCGGCTCGCGATGCGAGCTTCACCCCGAGGCTCCGAGGAGCCGCATGTGGGTTCCCCGCGTGAGACGGTATTTCCGCACCATTCGTCGTCTCACTTCGGGCACCGAATGGGCGGGCGGTCTGATGACCGTTGCTAACTATACCCGCACGCCCGGTCAGTGTCACGTTCTGATAACATCACTCACATTCAGCGTGACGTTTCCGTAACCTTTTCCCCACATTTTCACGCCAACCACGGCCCTCACCTCGCCCGATACCGGTCCAAAATCCGAGACATAAGCCCGTCGCATGACGAAGGCCGAGACCCCCTCAGGCCCCGGCCTCGACTCGCCAATCGCTTCGGCGCTCCCCCTACTGTCCGGAGACGAAGAGGTGGGCCGCCAACGCCATCGGGATCGTCAGATAGCCGCTCACCTCACCGGCCTCATCCAGGGCGGCGACCCTCACCACGTTGCCGTGAGCCGAGAGCCTGACGCGGGCGCCGGGACGCAACCCAAGCTCGTCAAAGGCCGCCAGCAATTCCGCGTCGGCTTGAATCGGCTCGCCGATGCGTTCGATGGTGAGCGCCCCCGCCTCCAGGGAGCGCACAGCAAGCTCGGCGGAGTGCGCGACACAGCCCCCCATGCCCGGCATTGGATTGCCGTAGGGGTCCACGCTGGGATCCTTCAGGAGCTCAATGAGCCGAGCCTCAACGGTATCGCTCATCACATGTTCCCAGCGGCACGCCTCGTCGTGCACCTGCGCCCATTCCAAGCCCACGACATCGAGGAGCAAGCGTTCGGCCAGGCGATGCTTGCGCAGGACCTCGGTCGCCCGCGAGCGCCCCTCGTCGGTCAGCTCCAGGCGCCGATCACCCATCACATGCAGGAGCCCGTCACGCTCCATGCGCGCGACCGTCTGGGAAACCGTCGGCCCCGAATGCCCGAGGCGGTCGACGATGCGCGCGCGCAGAGGCGTCACCCCGTCCTCCTCAAGCTCGAGAATGGTTTTGAGGTACATCTCGGTGGTGTCGATCAGGTCTGCCACGACGTCCTCCTTCATATGGCATATCGCCCCCTCAGGATAGGACGACCTTTCTTGAAGTAACACGCAGTGACACGATGACGCGAAAAAGTAGACTTGCCTTCCTCTGTTCTCACAAGGCAATTCGATCAATGAGCATGATGGAAATAGGCCGTCCCGGGGCGCTAGGCTGGAATCATGGTGGTTTTCCCCGACATTCCCCCGGCTCTCCTGCCCGCCGACGGACGCTTCGGCTGCGGCCCCTCCAAGGTGCGCCAGGCGCAGCTTGAGGCGCTCTCCGCGGGCCTCATGGGTACCTCGCATCGCGCCACCCCCGTGCGTCACGTCGTCGCATCCTTCAAGGAAGGTCTGCGCACCCTCCTCGACGTTCCCGAGGACTACGAGATCGTCTTGGGCAACGGAGGGGCGTCGGCATTTTGGGCCGTCGCGTGCGCCACCCTTATCCGCTCACAGGCATCGCTCGGATCGTGGGGGGCTTTCGGCGCCAAGTTTGCCGACGAGGTCTCGCGCGCCCCTCATCTGCGCTCTCCCCTCCTCGACGAGGCGCCCCCCGGCTCGCTCATCACGCTGTCCCCACGTCCACCCGCCGACGGCGTCGACACCTACGCATACCCGCACAACGAGACCTCGACGGGGGTGGCCTCCCCCGTCTATCGGGTGCCCTCTCCGGGATCGCTGACCCTCGTGGACGCCACGTCAATCGCGGGAGCCTCACCGGTCGATCTCAGGCAGGTCGATGCCTACTACTTCTCGCTGCAGAAGGCCATCGGTTCCGACGGCGGTCTCTGGGTGGCCGTCCTCTCCCCCGAGGCCATCACACGCGCCCGCTCCATCGACGCTTCCCCCGATGGCCGGTGGATCCCGCAGTTCCTCTCCCTCGGCGCAGCCATCGACAACTCCCGGAAGGACCAGACCCTCAACACCCCGGCGATCGCCACGATCGTCATGGCGCAGCAGCAGGTGTGCTGGCTCAACGCGCTGGGTGGCATGGCGCAGGTACACGCACGCTGCGAGCATTCCTCCTCCCTCATCTACCGGTGGGCAGACTCTCACATGGCCGCCCACCCCTTCGTCGCCAACCCGGCGTGGCGCTCGCCGGTGACGGCAACGATAGAGATCGACGCGGATGTGTCCGCGAGCGCGCTCGCAAACCACCTGCGCGCAAGCGGGATCCTCGACATCGGCGCCTATCGGGGTGTCGGCGCCAACCAGCTGCGCATCGGGACGTGGCCGAGCGTGGAAGCCAGCGATATTGAGGCCCTCCTGGAGTGCATCGACTACTGCCTGGAGCGCGTCCTGTGAGCCTGCCGGCCTGGCGCTGACGAAGGAACCGGGGTGGGCGTGCCGCCTCGCGTCGAAGCCGCGCGCCCGCTGCCCGATCAGCGTGACGAGGACGGGCCGGCCTCGCCTTGACCCACCGAGCGGGGCGGGGCGTCCACCGAGGAGTCAACATCAAGGCCAAGCCACGGGAACGAGGGGCGACGCAAGAGGCGCGCCCTCCAGTGACGCGCCGCCCACAGGGCGCACACCGCAGCAACGCCGAAGGACGCGATGCCTCCGACAAGAAGCGCCCATCGGGCGCCCATGGTGCGCCCCACCCATCCGATGAGCGGCGAGCCGATCGGCGTCGCCCCCAGGAAGACCAGGGAGTACAGGGCCATGACACGCCCGCGCTTGTCCGGGTCCGTGCGCGTCTGGATCAGGGCATTGGCACTCGTATTCATCGTGAGCATCCCAAACCCGGTAGGAATCGACATGAGCGCGAAGAACCAGTACGAGGGCGACAGGCCCAGGGCGATTTCGGCCGCGCCGTAGAAGGCGGCGCCGAGAACGATCGTGCGCAGCCGGGGAGTGCGCCGTGCGGCGCCGGTTGCCCCCATGATCGAGCCGACGGCCATGAACGAGGAGAGGATGCCGAAAGATCCGGCGTCTTTCCCAAACACCGTGGTGGCCATGAGCGCGCTCGTCATCTGGAAGTTCATGCCCAGTGCGCTCACGACGAAGATGAGGACCAGGATGATGCGGATGTCGGTGCGTCCCCTCACGTAGGCGAGCGACTCGCGCAGCTGACCGCGGGCGCGCGGGGCGAGGGTGCGCGGATAGAAACGGTCGGCGCGCATGAGGGCGAGGGCGATGACGGGGGCGGAGAACATGCCCGCGTCTATGAGGAAGACGGGTCCCACGCCCCACCATTCGATGAAGAGTCCGGCCGAGGCGGGGCCGATGAGGCGAGCTGCGTGGAAGGCGGTGGCGTTGAGGGCGACGGCGTTTGCCATCTTCTCTCGGGGAACCAGCTCCCCCACGAACGCCTGGCGTGCCGGCGTGTCGAACGCGGAGATCGTTCCCGAGACGAAGGCCAGGGCATACTGGTGCCACAGCTCTCCCGTTCCGGTCACGACGACGATGCCGATGACCAGGGACACCAGGCCGATGCCCGCCTGCGTCGCCTGCAGGAGCCGCCTGCCCGGGACCCGATCGGCGAGAACGCCTGCGGAGGCGGAGAAGAGGATGATCGGCAGAAACTGCAGGGCCGTGACCACACCAACCTGGGTGGAGTCGTGGTCGGTGAGTACGGTGAGCACGTACCAGTCTTGCGCGACGCGCTGCAGCCACGTGCCGGTCGAGGCGACGAGGGTCGCCGCGAACCAGTAGCGGTAGTTGACGTAGCGCAGTGATGCGAAGGTCTTTGACACGCCTTTCCTCCCATTCCGCTCAACCTACCCCGCGCGGCCCGGCGAGCCAGACGTTTGCGCCTCGGCGGTATCGAACCAGGATACGACCGCCCCGCCGCGATGAGGCTGCGGCGGGGCGGTCGCAAGACGAAGGGTGACGAATCAGCCGACGCCGAGGAGACGCTGGATGGGTCCCATCAGGAAGTAGATGACGAAGAGGGCGGACACAAGCCACATGAGCGGATGAACCGTGCGCGCCTTGCCCGTGACCAGCTGGATCAGCGCATAGACGACGAAGCCGACGCCAATGCCGACGGACACGGAGTACCCAAAGGGCATGAGAGCGATCGTCATGAACGACGGGATCGCGATCTGCGGGGCACTCCAGTCGATGTCGGTCACCTGCGTCATCATGAGGAATCCGACGAAGACGAGCGCCGTGGAGGCGGCCTCGGTCGGAACCAGCTCGACGAGGGGGGCCAGGAAGGTCGACAGGAGGAAGAGGACGCCGGTGACCACCGACGCCAGGCCGGTGCGGGCTCCCTCCGCAACGCCCGAGGCAGACTCCACGTAGGAGGTGTTGGAGGAGACACCGCCGACGCCTCCCGCCACGGCCGCGAGCGAGTCGATGATCAGGATCTGGCGGGTCCTGGGCGGATTGCCTTCCTCGTCCAGGAGCTTGCCCTCGGATCCGACGGCCACCATCGTGCCCATGGTGTCGAAGAAGTCGGCGAGCATCAGCGAGAACACGAGAAGGATGAGCGAGACGACGCCGAGCTTACCGAAGCCTCCGAAGAGGTCAACCTTGCCGAGCGTATCGAAGACCGGGACGGCAATCGGGGAACCCTTGAGCTCGGGAACCGTCTGTCCCCATCCGGTCGGGTTGGTCTCGGAGATCCGATCCACGTGGGCGAACGCCTGGACGATGACCGCCAGCACGGTCGCCGAGACGATCGAGATCAGCACGGCGCCCTTCACGCCGCGCACGTAGAGGACAAACATCAGGAAGAGCCCGAACACGAACACGAGGGCCGGCCAGCCGTCGAGGGAACCGGAGATGCCGAACTGGACGGGGGTCGCACCCGTGCGGACGATGCCTGCGTTGACCAGTCCGATGAGCGCAACGAAGAGGCCCAGACCCACCGTGATCGCGGTCTTGAGCGCGGGCGGCACCGCGCGGAACACGGCCTCGCGGAATCCCGTGAGGACCAGGAGGAAGATGAGGATGCCCTCCCAGGCGATGACCCCCATGGCCTCGCCGTAGCTCAGACCGGAGCTGAGGACGAGCGTAAAAGCGACGACCGCGTTCAGGCCCAGGCCGGCGGCGAGCGCCAGAGGGTAGTTGGCGACAACACCCATGAGGATCGTCATGACGCCTGCGACGAGGGCGGTGCCGGCGGCGATCCCCTGGGTGGTGATGGAGCCGTCAGCGGGGACCGCGTTGCCGAGGATCGCCGGGTTAACAACCAGGATGTAAGCCATCGCGAAGAAGGTCACGATGCCTCCGCGAATCTCGTGGCCGACGGTCGAACCGCGCGCGGAAATCTGGAAGAACGAATCGATTGACTGTGCGAAGCCGCCGTGGGACGCGGCGGTCTTTTCTTGTGTGCTCACCGCTCAATCGTGCCCGGTCGGAGTCGCTCGCGCAAACACACTCACCGACTTTCCACTTGTTGAGAAAGCATCCGGGAGTCGGCGGTGGATCCTCGTCCATCCGTCGGTCGGCTCCGGCGCTAGTTGGCGCCTTCCTCCCCGGCGTCGTCACGGTCCCCGTCCGAGGCCGGCCGAGGCATCGGTTCGGCGTCCAGCGCCCCCTCGTTCACGCGCGAGGGGCGCACGGGCCACGCCGTGGAGTTCTTCGGCACGTCGGTTTCCGAATGCGAGCCGCAGGTGTGGTCGAGCGACACCACGGCGCCGTCATCGGTGGCCCACTCGTTCGCGCACACGCCGAACATGGTGCGCATGTCGCCGCTCATCTTCATGAGGAAGCCGCACGTTGAGCACGTGTTGCGCGGGCGCCGCCCCGACTTCGGGCCGCGTTCGGACTGATACCAACGCGTGGCGGCCTGGCTGCGCCCCTCCGGGGAGAGGACTCGCGGGCGCCCCACGCCCAGCTCACGCACAATCGGCAGGTCGGGATCGGAGCTCGTGTCTTCGTAGCTGTGCTCCAGGCGCACGTCGTCGGCCACGTACGGAAGGGTGTCCTCGCGGGAAATATCCGACGGGCGCAGGCGGTCCTCCCACGGCACCCACTCGGGAGCAAGCAGCGCGCCGTCGCGAGGCGTCATGTCGACCTCGCATACGGTCGCCACGCGGCCGCGCGGAACACGCGCGATGGTCACCGACCAGCACCAGCCAACGTAGCCCTCGTCGGTGGACGCAAAGTAGTGCGTGGCGAGGCGGTCCGAGACCATCTCGAAACCGACGTGCTCGCCGACAGGACGCGGGTGGGCGACGGCCTCCGCTCCCGCCCTGGCCACGTCAACGGCGGCCTCGAGGACAGCGTCCTTCTTGATCGCCCGACTCCGGGCTTGTGTTTTAGGCATCAAATTCCTCTGCGACGGCCCGCAGGACCTTCGCAATCTTGGTCGCGTTGTCCGGGTAGGAGCCGCGGCGCAGGGATGCGCTGGATGAGTCGAGGAGCTTGATGAGATCCTCCACAACCGGCACCATCGCCTGCGGTTTGCGGCGCTTCGCGCGGGCAACGGAAGCTGTTTCCTTCAGGAACCGCACGCTCAGCGCCTGCGGTCCCTTGCGCCCGTCGGCCACCGAGTACTCCACGCGCGATCCCACGCGGGGATTGGGGTGGTCGGCCGGCAGCGCGGACGAGTGGAGGAAGACATCCGCGCCGTCATCCCCCGCGATAAAGCCAAAACCGCGGTCAGCGTCGAAAAACCTCACCTTGCCGGTGGGCATAGTCCCCTCCTTCTGTTGATCGTCTGAGAGCCCCAAGGGCTTGCTCCTATCATAGGGCGCTCGCTTGCGCCGCGTCGCCAACGCACGGATGCCTGTAGCGAACAGCACCACGTGCCCCAAGGCAGACCGACTATCACGTAGACTGACCTCACGGAAACCGCCGATTCGAGCGAGTCGCCCCCTATCAGGGGCACGCACGCGCGAGATGGTGTATGTTTACCTGTTCGCCACACTGCAGGAGGACCCCGTGTCACGATTCCGCCGCTTCAGTCTCGTCACTGTCGTGTCAGTGATACTGCTTGCGCTCGGCTTGCCGGCTTTCGCCGCTGCCCCGCTGAACGCGAGCGCAACGGTGACGGATCCGCAGGGTTGGCTGGAGGACTCCGACCGCACCGCCATCGAGACGGCGGCCAGCGATGCCGCCGCCCGCGGCAAGAGCATTCACTTCGTGTTTGTCTCCGACTTGTCCGGTGCGAATGCCGACCAGTGGTGCCAGCAGACCGCAACGAGATCCTCCCTCAACTCCGGTGAGATCCTCTACGTCATCGCTTACTCCCAGCGTGTTGATGTGACGTGCGCGAACGGCGGTCAGTCAGCCTCCCTGGATGCTGCGAGGCGCGCCGCCGAGAAAAAGCTCTCGTCCAATCCGCTGACCTCGCAGGACGCGGCGCAGGCGGCAACCGCCTTTGCCAACACGGTCGTATCGGGCACTCGGACCTCGGCGCCGTCAGGCTCCTCCGGCGGCTCGTCGACATCGTCTTCCCGGGCGAGCTTCCTGCCCTTCATCATCCTCCTGGGGATCGTTGTCGGCGGCTTCCTCTTGATCGCCATTGCCATGGGCGTCACGTCGCGCCGCAACAAGAAGGCGGCCAAGCGCTCCGCCACGATCGACGCGGAGGCCGCGGCGAACCTCGTCAAGGAAGCAAATCGTCAGCTTCTTGCGGCCGACGAACAGGTGCGCACGGCCGCCGACGAGCTGCACTTCGCGCAAGCCCAGTTCGGCAGGGCGGGAACCGACGAGTTCGAGAGCCTGTTGGAGGCCGCAAAGGCCGCCGTCGGACGCGCCTTCGACGCGCAGCCACAGATGACCGATGCCCCCACGCCCGCCGCACAAGCACAGCTCGCCAAGAGCATGATGCGTGATCTCGCGGCGCACATGAACCCGCTGAGCGCCGCCCAAGCCGCCATCGCCTCCAGGCGCGCAGAGCAGGCGACGCTGCCCACCCACATCGCGGAGGCGCGCGAACGCCTCGCCGAGGAGTTGAGCGACCTGGAGCGCGCCAAGGCTGAGCTGGAGAGTATTGCGAGCATCTACCCCGCTCAGATGCTTGCCTCCCTCCAGGACAATCCCGAACAGGCCGCGGCGCTGCTCACCTCGGCTCGCACCGCCCTGGACGCCGCCGAGGCTGCCGCCGAGACGGACCGAGCTCGAGCGCTGAGCGCGCTGGACACGGCGCAGCGCGCGCTGGCTATGGCAAATCACCAGACCGATGCGATCTTCTCCGCCAAGTCCGATCTGGATGCCATACGCGACCGCCTCGGCGCCGCAATCGGCTCCATCTCCTCCGACATTTCCGACGTCGAGCGACTGGACACCGACCCCGCCACCTTCGATCCGATGGTCGCCGACGCTCGCGCGGCCATCGCCGAGGCCCAGGCCGCTCTCGCCAACAATGGCGATCCCCTCGCGGCCCTGGAACACCTGCGCGCCGCCGAGGCGACCCTCGACGCCGCCCTTGCTCCCCTGCGCAGCGAGGAAGAGACCTACAACAGGGCCCGCTCGAGCGCCCAGGCGCAGCTCTCCCTCGCCGAATCCGCTGTCGCGCAGGCCGAGCGCTACGTGCAGGGGCGCAGGGGCGCCATCGACCTGCAGGTGCGTTCCACCCTCAACGATGCGGAGCAGGCCCTGCGCGCGGCCCGCGAGGCGATCGAGAACGACCCGACGGCGGCGATAACCCACGCGTCCAACGCCCGCGCCTTCGCCGACCGCGTCATGGCCACTCCCATCCAGCCCGCAGCCGGCGAGACCTGGGGATCCACTCGCTCTGGCAACGGTTCTTTCACCGGTTCCTCGCTGGGGGACTTCCTGCTGTGGTCCACCCTCTTTTCTAACGGTGGATCGAGCCGCCACCGGCACTGGGACAGTGACTTCGACCCGTTCCACAGCGGAAGCCGAAGCTCCGGATCGGGCTGGTCCTTCTTCTCCGGCTCCGGCTCCGACTGGGGAGGATCCTCCGGCTGGTCCTCCTCCTCCGGCTCCGACTGGGGAGGGTCCTCGGGCTGGTCCTCCTCCTCCGGCAGCTTCTAACCCACCCACCGACCTGCGAGACAACAGCCTCGCGCACAACCCGCGCTCCACGCGCACCACCACCAAAGGAGAACAACATGGCTGAAAAGCAGACGATCATGGGTCGCATCGCCCAGCTCGCGAAGGCGAACATCAACGCCCTTCTCGACAAGGCCGAGGACCCGCAGAAGATGATCGACCAGCTGGTTCGCGACTACACCAACTCGATCATCGAAGCCGAGAACGCTATCGCACAGACCCTGGGTAACCTGCGCATGGCGGAGAAGGACTACGAGGAGGACGTCAAGGCCGCCGCCGACTGGGGTCAGAAGGCGGCCGCCGCCTCCGCGAAGGCCGACTCCCTGCGGGCAGCCGGTGACGAGGCTGGCGCCACCAAGTGGGATGACCTGGCCAAGGTCGCGCTCGGCAAGCAGATCCAGTTTGAGAACGAGATCAAGGCCGAGGAGCCCTCCCTCCAGGCACAGCGCGACGTCGCCGAGCGCCTCAAGCGCGGCCTGTCGCAGATGAAGGACAAGCTTTCCGAGCTCAAGTCGCGCCGCGACCAGCTGATTGCCCGCGAGAAGACAGCGAAGGCGCAGGCCCAGGTCACCGACGCGCTCGGTTCCATCAACATCCTGGATCCCACGAGCGAACTCGGACGCTTCGAGGACCGCGTGCGCCGCCAGGAGGCCCTCGCCCAGGGCAAGATCGAGCTGGCCGCGTCCTCCCTGGACGCGCAGTTCGCCGAGCTCGAGACCGACTCCTCGCAGCTGGAGATCGAGGCGCGCCTGGCCGCCCTGAAGGGCAAGCCGGAGGCCACGCCCGAGGCGTGAGGCAGTCTCCCGCTGGGCGGGATAGACGGGGCCGGGCCACCCGAGCGGGTGG
>ERZ773062.610-NODE-610-length-17835-cov-2.851406_pt1 | contig 17835 bp, 14 predicted proteins | sample MGYA00580626_ERZ773062 | MGnify/ENA primary metagenome ERZ773062 (study PRJEB29015, sample SAMEA2738003) | human oral metagenome | biome: human oral; feature: human-associated habitat; material: dental | place: China | collected 2058 ...
GACCGGTGGTGCTAGCCCTGATTTTAGGGCTGTTACCCGCAGTTGCGGCATGGCAAATCGGCCGCAGCGGCCGCCATATGATCGACAACCTGCTGGGTATTCTCACAAGCTTTATCCTGCTGAAGTTTTTCGCCTCCCTGTTTTACTCAGTGTCGATCTGGGTGGGCTTTAACCTGGACGGCTCGGACGAAAACAAGCTGATCACGGTCATCATACTGGGGTGTGCTGCGGTGTCAGCACCGGCGACCTACAAGCTGTTTATGTCCGCGTTCGGAGGTGCCGCAGGCCCATCTACAGGTTCAATAGCCTCAGCGATGATGATGGCCACCGGTGCAGTTGCTACTGGTGGGGCACTGGTTGGCGGTGCTGTGGGTGCTGCAGCAAGTGGTGCCGGAAGCGTCGTGTCCGGTGCGGCATCGGCCGCAGGCCAGATGAAAAACGGCGCAACCGGCGCTGCTGGAAATCCAGGTGGTTCGCCTGCCGCAGCCCCACGGATGCAGCGGGCGTCTACCGGTACTGACAGTGGCCCTTCAACTGGTGCTGTGAGTAGTGGCCGTGGCGCTAGTCGCAGCTCGACGGGGCCTGCTACCGGTAGTGGCAGTGGTGGCTCCGGTAGCGGTGGCGGTGATGGTGGTTCTCGCATGGCCAACGTGGGTCGTCGGGTAAGCGCTGGTATGAAACGTGGCGGCGCTGCGTTTGCCGCAGGATCGCGCACAGCAGCTCGACATACTGGCGCTGGTCTAAAAGGTGGTGGTGCGGCCTTGACCGCAGGATCACGGATAGCAGCCAGGCTGGCAAACAATGCCGGAAACTACTCTGTCCAAGCCACCAGAATCACTCAAGGCTTGTTTGACGAGTCTGTTGGCTCTCCCACCCATCCTGGTCATATCGGCAGGTAAGAAGGGACATACGCATCATGGAAAAGCAGGAAACCCGCACCTATGTATTAGGGCGGTTTCGGGAACGAAATTTCATTGGTCGCTTGCCGCGCCGCACGATGATGGCTATCGCACCAGGCGGATTACTAGCGGTGATACTCATGGCTTCATCGGCCATTAAAGAATCCCTTGTGGTTGCCTTTATCACGGTCATTGCGGCGACCATCACGCATTTCCAGCGTGATGGTCGGTCGATATGGACAATGGTTCAGCTGTGGGTGAACAAAATCATCCGGAAAGCCTGGGGCGAGGATACGACGATCTCAGGTCCGGAATCACTGATGCCTGCAGGGCAGTTCCGGTTTGGCGGACTATTAGCGGCCACAGAAATGCTGGAGGCCGTGGACATTAACGGTTATCCATACGGCATTATTGTCAATCCAGTGACCAGGACCGCGACAGTTGTGGTCAGCGCGCAACTAACCGGTGAAGTGCTATCAACTGAGGAGGAAAAAGACCGATGGACCGCGCAATGGGGCCGGTGTGAAGCACTGTGGGCCAGCAGCGGCGACGTCGCGGCCGTGGTCTCAGTGGTGCACAGTCGCCCAGCAACAGGAATGCTTGCGTTGCGTGAAGTCAACACCATTATTGATGACAACGCGGATGCCTTAGCGCAGAAGATTGTCTATGAACGCGCGGAAATATTACACAATCATGTCCAGGAACAGACGTTCCATATTGCCTTCACAGTCCGGGTGTCAATGAGCCATAACCGTGACTTTGGTTTTGTGGCTCAACTATCAAACCGTCTTCAATCGTTTTATACTCCGCTGGCCACTGCAGGGATTCAAGACCCCACTCCCATGACTGCGGCCGATATGACTGCAAGGGCACATGAGTTTGCAGTTCCTGGTGCTGAGGAGGACTTAGAACAACTGAGAGTTGCAGGTGAAGATCATGGACTTGCGTGGCGTGACGCTGGACCATCAATCATGGTGGAGTGTGGGGATCGGGTTTTCCACGATGGGGCCTATTCCGTGGCGTGGGAGATGGTGGCAGGACCATCCGCGACATTTGAGCAACACCACCTTGCACCACTGTTTCGGACCCATGACCGACTAGTACGCAAGACAAACGTGCTGGTCTATCGTCCTTATCCACCAGGAGATGGCCAGCGTCTAGTGGACCAAGAGCATCGTGACGCCTTGGTGAGTATCAACAACGGCCGCAAGATTAAATCCGCTGACGCAGAGTTGCGTTTGGAAGCAACAGAAGCTTCCCGCCAAGCGCTAGCCAGGGGCGCGCGGTACGGACGGCGCTCGATGTATGTCATGGCCACCTATGCGCCTGGTGAAGATCAAGCCGTATTGGAAACCGACATTAAAGACCTTGGCGCGGAATGCCAAGTGGTGTGGCGTCGCATGGACGGCATGCATGACGCCGCATTTCAGTACTGCCTGGGCATGGGTGCATTGCCATTTGGGGAGAAGGACAAATGATGCTGCTTCGGAAAAAACCACTCGCCCGCATGCTGGATGGACTGTTGCTGGAGCCACGGATTGATGCCGGTGGGTTCGACCAGCTGATGCTAACAGATGAGAAGCGCCAGCAGATCGCAGTCTCCAGTCTGGCTCCGGGAATGCACTATATCGCCAATGCCGAAGCTGATCGTTGGTTGGAAGACATCACGAGCCTGGACAAGCTTGCCTGTGCGTGGCTGTGCGATTCTACTAACCCAGATGTTCCTGTGCTGGTTGGTGGGCTGTTTACGCCGGAGGAGCGGAAGGACTTATCTGAGCTTGCCACCTGGCTCACAGTCAACGGCCTGGTGCTCTACAATGCTGCGGCAGGCTACGGGATTGAGGCGGCCCCCGGGGATGAGGCACAGCTTGCCGCGCGGATTTCCACAGTGCTTGGTGTGCCCACACCACTGGAGTCGCTGGAGAAAATGAAAAACCTGGACTGGGAAGACCACGCCCGCTACACCACGGTGGGCGACAAAGCGTTTAGCGTCCTTATACTCAACACCTCGGTTCCAGGTGTTGGCGAAGAGCTAGACCAGTTAATGGACGAGTGGGATTTGCCAGTTCAGGTCACCCGCACGCGTTTCATCAGGCCGTTTGCCTCAGCCACTGTGGCAGAGGAGCTGGGCCTGGATATCGCGGGTCGCTGCTGGGCACTAGTAACCGTGGAAGGCGGCGAAGGTAGCGATGAGGTGTTTTATAACGCGCTGAATCCGAAGGTTCGGTTGCATTGCCGACGCGGCTGGTGCCGACAAAAACTGCTGCTGACAGCATCTTTGGGGATTGGGGTGCTGGGATACCAACACGCCAACACTATTGATCGGAAGGTACTGCCATGATCCCTGTACTGCTGGGCCTGTGGACTGTGATTTGTGTGGGCATTCCCTACGGGATTATGCGCTTTATGTCTCGCAAAGAACCGCACCCTAAAAAAGTTGACTTGGAAGAAATTTACCGGGAACTTGTGGAAGGCTATCGACCACCTTTGGTGGCGATGAGTAGGCTCAACCGTGCGGTGCAGCGCTGGCAGCGCACCAACCCTGAAACGGCGCTGCATATCCGGCATAAGGCTGCTATTCGCCGTGGAGTACCGCCGGTGGTGTTTGAAGATGAGCTGGGTCCAGTCACCCGCAAAGGTTGGCGTCCATCACGGAAAATCGGCAGAACACTGGGCTTTTTCCGGTCGGTGACCCCACCACGCGAGTATCTGATGGCCAGTAACTTTGCTGCTGGCTGGAACCCCAATGTGGTGGGGTCCCCGGCACCGATGATCGGCCCACCGGTGGGCCGCAGCATGAATGATGGCCGTGACATTGGTTTTGACGTGTTTTCCTGGCACCAGCAGGGGTTGATCTCGACGCCTAGTGCGTTTGTGTTCTCAACGCCGGGTAAAGGCAAATCAACCTCGATGCGTGTGTTTTTGGAGGGGCACATTATCCAAGGCCATGGGGTGATTATTCCCAGTGACTCCAAAAACGAGTACTCGAAAATGACGGAAATGTTCGGCGGGCAGGTTATCCGTATTGGTCATGGTCTGGGTCATTTGAATCCGCTGGATCCAGGTGCCTTGGGCAGTGTCATCCCGGAGCTTCGTGCGGCGATGACAGAGGAGAACAAGGAGATGATGTCGGCGTTCATCCTCAGAGCGCAGAAGGAAACTCATGCAGCTCAGCGCCGCATGGTGGAAACACTGATCAGCATTGGTCGGAAAAGCCCGTTAAAAGACTTTGAATCAGCCGCCATTGCAACTGCATTGGAAGACCTGTATGCCGATGAACAGGCATGGCTGCACCCACCAACGATCAGTGACCTGATTGACCGGTTGGCGCTTGGTTCTAAAGCGCTGTATCACACCGTGGTCGTGAGTAGTGCCGAAGAGTACCACAGTCTAATGAGTCCGCTTTTACGCAGCTTGTACGCGTTGCTCAACGGTGTGACCGGCGAGATTTTCGCAGGCCAGACCACGACACCAATTAATGTTGACTCACCAGTGATCTGTATCGACATGTCTGTCTTTGACGATGGTGACACAGACGTCAAAGCGGCCGTCATTATGTCGTGCTGGTCGGCCGCATTGGGTGCCGCGACAGCAGCGAAGCTGCTAGCAGACGCGGGTCTTCGAGAGCAGAAAGTCTTTGTGCTCAGCCTGGATGAGCTGTGGGCTGTGTTGGCTGCGGCACCAGCAATGACCCTGCATGTGGATGCGATGCTGCGATTGCTGCGCACGCTGGGCATGGTCGTCTACCTGATTACGCATGGATCCAAAGACCTGGAGGCACTGCCTACTGAGGAGGACCGCAAACGGGCAATGGGCTTTATTGAACGTGCGGGGGTGATCTTATGTGGCGGTGTGCCGGCCTCGGAGCTTGATTTGTTGCAAAGTAGGTTGCCGTTTAACGAGGCAGAACGCTCGGAGATTATTAACTGGAATGAGTCTGGGGCGTTGCAACGTGAGCGTGGGAAAAAACGTCGCCTGGCCCCAGGTGTGGGGCGGTTTATGTTGAAGGCATCGAAGTCCTCGGCAGCGGGGATTCCGTTCATGACAGTGCTAACGCCTACAGAGGTTGAGCATGGCATCCATGACACTGATGGTGCTTTCCGTCATGCCTGGGCCAAGGTTGAGGAAAAGGCGGAGTCTCATGCAGGCGACTAACGGCTATCCGCAGGAGTTTCGTGTCCAGGTTGTGGACCAGTTTCTGGAGTATTTTGCAGCCTCAAAAGTGCTCAGCTCTGCTGCGCGGTCAACATCTAATGAGTTTGGTGTGGCCCCATCGACGGTGTTGAAGTGGGCGGAAGCACAGGGCAGGACACCGGTGCCTACTTGGGGTGAGATTCGTCGGTTGCGGGCAGAAGTTCTTGAGCTGCGGCGCCGACTCAAGCTAGGGCTAGAGGACGCGCTATGAAAAAGCTTGTGGCTGCGTTAATCGCTGTGGGACTGCTGGTGATCCTGGTGGTGGTGATTTTGGGCGGTGATGAGGATGAGTGTAAACCAGGCAACCAGAATGCACCGGCCCCGGCGGCCGGTGGTGGTGGGTTGGCTCAGCCCATGGAAGACGCTATCAACCACATCACCAGCGGATATAAGAGTCCAGAGCGCCCGAATCACCGTGGTGTGGACATTGGTAAGCCAAATGGGGAGGCTATTTTCGCTCTCGCTGATGGTGTGGTGGCGGCTGCAGGCGCGGCTGACGGTTTTGGTCAATGGATTGTCATTGACCACGAAATCGACGGAAAACAATTTTCCACGGTCTATGGGCACATGTACCCCGATGGGGTGCATGTGAAGACCGGTGACCAGGTGAAAGCTGGTCAGCATATTGCTGACGAGGGTTCTAATGGGCAGTCGTCTGGCCCGCATTTGCATTTTGAGATGTGGGAGGGTTCGCGGCTTCGGGGCGGTAATGAAACAGATCCGACGCCGTGGATTGAACGCGCCGCACAGGGCGGCGGGGCGGCCGCAGCCCCTGAGCAGGCCCCGGAGAAGAAACCGCAGGCCAATAAAGACGAGGGCGGCGAACTTCCGCCCAGCGACAAGATCGCCAGTGAAGACCACCTCCAGGTGGATTCAATCAGGCTTGCCCGCGCAGTCGCGCAGCGGTTCCCTGAAATCCAGACCATTGGGGGTTGGCGGCCGAATGATCCGTACCCCGATCACCCGTCCGGCCGCGCGGTGGATATCATGATCCCGAACTACAACACCGGTGAGGGCAAAGCACTGGGCGACGCCGTCAAGGATTACGTTTACGGCAATCGTGAGTTTTTCCATGTCCAGTACATGATTTGGCGGCAGGAATACATTCCAGTTGACGGCGCGTCGAACATGATGGAGGATCGCGGCAGCGACACCCAGAACCACTTTGACCACGTGCACGTCACGACGGAGGGGCATGGGTTCCCGACGCCGGATCAGAAGTTTGGTCCTGCCCCCGAAGGTGGCTCTGCCGCGCCGTCGGCAGCAGCTGATGATGGGTGTGTGCCCAAAGCAGCCGAAGGCGTCGATGAAGGCGCAGAAGGCTTGAATGAAGGTGCCGTGCCCCCGGAGTTCGTGAAGTGGCTGAAACTGGGTGGGAATGTCTGCCCAGAGATCACCCCTGCGCTGCTTGCTGGGCAGCAGGAACAGGAATCCCAGTTCAACGTCAATGCTGGTTCGCCTGCGGGTGCGCAGGGTCCGGCACAGTTCATGCCCGGCACGTGGGCGACCTGGGGCCGCAAAGTCGATGACAATGGCGAACCTATCGGTCCGCCAGGTAGCGGCGATATTCACTCGCCAGCCGACGCCACTATGGCCCAAGCAAGGCTGATGTGCGAGCACGCCTCGGTGGCCAAGCGCAAAGTCGAGTCCGGAGCGTGGCACGGTGATCTCGTCGAACTCGCACTGGCTGCGTACAACGCCGGCGAAGGCAACGTTGACAACTATGGCGGGGTTCCACCATTCGCGGAGACCCAGCACTATGTGAAAACGATTCCTGAAAAAGCACAGAAGTATCGGATCTAGGGGATGGATGATGATGAAAAAACCAGTGGTGATAGGAATTGTCGCGGCCGTGGTGCTGGTGGCGGCCGTGGCGGGAGTGATGCTGTTGCAGCGCGGCCACCAGGCGGAGCATGCACATGAGCATGGCTCTGATGATCATGTGGTGATCAACCCGGTGGAGAGTGATCCACTGGTCGCGGCTGAAGCCGCGATGACGGCGATCCTCTCGTTCGACCCCAGCAAACAGGAAACACCGTTCGAGCAATACGCGGCCGCGCGGGATCAGTTGACGGGCCAGTTGGCGCAGGTGGCGGATAACCCACCGACAGGGGAGTTCGCGGCGAAGCAATTCCCTGCTGAATGGCAATCGTGGGCGGCGTCGAAGGATCGGGTGCAGGCGTTTGTCACCCGAGCACCGGGGACTGAGCCGGTGGATGCTGATGCGGAGTCCGCGCGGGTGTCGGTGGATGTGCGCCAGATGGTGATGCACGCCGACGGGGATAGGACACCGTGGCGAGTGTTTGTCGCGGAGGTTCAGATGCGGCGTGTGGATGGTCACTGGCGTGCTGAATCGTATGTCGTCAAATAACCACAGTGACCAGTAAAGCGAACAGAGAAGAGAGGGCTAGACGATGGTTTCGCGGAAGATTATGGCAGTTGTTGTTGCGGCTGGTATGGCCACAGCCGCTGGGTGTGGCCACGAGGATGCGGCACGCACTGGTGCTGGAGCACCAGTAGAGACACAGTTAGACGTTGTGGCTGCAAGTGTCGATCAGACAAATGCCACAGCGGTGGCGCATGAGTTTTTGAGCGAGTTTTTTGACTGGCGGCGCGGGGATACCTCGCCTGCGGATGCGGCACGGCGAGCGTCGATGTGGATGGATGATCACTTGGCGTCGCAGCCTGAGACGTGGGTGTCGACGCCCGGGGTTTCTGATCAGCGGTGGCAGTCGTGGCAGGAAGGGACCATTACGAGGTCAGTCACCATCACGCCGCAGCAGCGTTTCGACGATGGCCAGGCGATGTTTTACCGGTATCACGTCACCGTTCGTCAGAAGGGTGACGTCGTGGACTACGACGTCACAATGAAGCTGAGCAAGCAGCAGGAAGTCTGGCGCGTTTCGATGTTGGAACTAAGCGCCCCGCTGTTTAGCGAAGATGAGCAAGCCAAGTAAGGAGCAGGGGAAGATGGCACAGACAAAAACCAATCAGCGGTGGGCTGAGATTGATTCAGTCATCAAAGAACACAAAGCAGAACTGAAGGCTGCGGAAGGCCATACGGTGCTGCGCGATTTTGCCAAGGAGCATGGGTTCGACAACAAAGAAGATTTTTTCAAGTTCAAGCACTCACTTAAAAAAATCGGGATCTTCTACGATGAGCTGCGCGCCGCCGCGCTGCAGGTGTGGGCAGAGGAACTAGCGGACAAGGCTAAGGAACTCGCAGGGCGAGAGAACTTGGTAGAGCTGCACGCCTGGACCGCAGCTGTGGAGGCAGATGACGGCCGCGCGGCATTCGCCATCCTCAACAGCGAAGATGAGGCGGTTTGGTACGGAAGTTTTTTTGACAACGATCGCATCCGGAAGGTCGGTGATCTGGGCAGCGCCGAGCAGTCAGTCGCGGAAAAAGCGGTGTGGTTGGCCGGTAAGGCAATTGCCGAGGCAGGTTATGACGCCGGGAAACTGACCGTATACACGAATTACCCCGAGCTTGATGTCTCGGAGTTGACCGTTGCCGGTGCCAAAGTGAACATTGTCGTCGAGGTCAAGGTGACTGAGGATGATACAGCGTTGCGGATGGCCGAAACTCCGGGGTGGCAGTCGTGGAAAGACAGTGACATCACGTCACTGCTTGTCAACGAGGAGGATGAGTAATGTCCGTTCGAACCGCAGCTATGGCAACATGTGCTGTTGCCAGCACTATAGGAATAGGAATAGGGATACGGCGTTTTCGGCGTCGCAGCGCATCAAAAAAGCCGAATATTCTTTTTGGTCCTGGTATGGGTAAGACAACATCACCGGTGGTTTCTACCATTGTTGATGCGCCTGGTGCTGTGATCGCAGTGTCGAATGGGCGTGACATTGTTGATCAGACAGTACTGGCGGCCACTGCCCGAGGTGAGGTGTGGGTGTTTGACCCGCAGAATCTTGCTTCCGGGTTGGATGAGCAGTATGGCCTTACCTCTGCCGTGCATAAAGAACCAAGCCTGTATTTTGATCCGCTGGACATGGTGCACTATGTCCCAGAGCAGACGGATAGTGCCTCCCGTCCCAAGTTTGATGCTGCCGATTTCGTGCGGTCAACAGATACGTTGTATCTGTTGACGAAGGATGATCGGGATTCTTCGGCTGCTATGGCGCTGGTGGCCCTGGTGCTTGAGGAGGCAGAGCGGTACAGGGAGGAATGTGGTGGGCCGTCGCATGAGTGCCTGAACATGTTTTTTGACTGGCGACCTGGACCCGGTGAGGATGCTCCACTCTGGGCGTCGATGTTCGGGGCCGCTGAGTACAAGGAGGACGAGTAATGGGCCGGATCAATCCACGGGATGCAGGGCGACGTCCCATGGACCCGCAAACGCTGATAATGACGATACTTCTGGGAGTGGTGGTGACTGCCGCGTTCACAGTGCAACTAAGCCTGTGGGTCGCCGTCAAGCTTGGCGCAGCAGAGATGGATTTGTCGATAAATCCGTTTGAAACACTGCTGTATCTTGCCACTGGTCGCCTGCCGTGGCCACCGGTGGCCACGGTGGTGGCGATTGGTCTCTGGACAGCAGTGCTTGCGATTTTTATTGCTGTGCGCAGGCTTTTTCCTAAAAGAGCAACGCCGAGTATTGACCATGCACAAAAATATCTTGCGTCAGCGCAAGATATTGACAGCATGTCTCGACAAGCAGTGACAGCAAAAGCGCTGCGCTTCATGGACCCCAAAATCGCAAAAAGTCACCCGGGCCTGCGTATCGGTAAAATCCCCGGAAGCAATAAAGGGTTGTATAGCGACTGGGAGGAAACATATCTTATTATTTTCGGACCCCGAAAAGGAAAAACAACGTCGCAAGTAATCCCCGCTATTATAGATGCTCCTGGGCCGGTAATGACAACGTCAAATAAATTTGACATCATCGACGAAACAATAGGGGTCACAGAGCTTCGAGGAAAAATCTGGGTGTTTGACCCGCAAGACCTATCGCTTGAGGCTGGCCTTAGTGAACGGGTTCCATTTGACATGTACTTTGATCCTTTGGACATGGTACGCGACGATCCCAAAAAAATGGATTCCAATGCCATAGCCCTGGCAAACATATTTCTCGCAGCTTCACGCAGCGGAAAAGACACGGGCGACCCTTATTTCATTAATACTGGGCGTGACGTGCTGGGATTTTTCTTCTTAGCCGCAGCATTGGATAACAGACCGATCACGGATGTTTTCAAATGGGTGAACAACATTAAAAATCGTGATGCGCTGGACATTTTGCAAAGGTATCCAGAATGGAAAAGCCACGCAGATGCTCTCCGGGCAAGCTATAATACGACCGAAAAAACACGCTCAGGGTTTTTCTCCCAAGCTCAGCAAATGGCCCGGATTCTTGGATTCCATTCCTCAATCAAATGGATTACCCCAAGTCCAGGTCGGGTCAAGTTTGATGCCCTTGATTTTATTAAGTCAAAGGATACTTTGTACTTATTGTCACAGGAAGAGGATGGTGAAGCCCTCGCAGGTGCTTTAACCAGTGCGTTGGTGGCCACAGTTCTTAAAAAAGCAATGCGGTACGCTAACAGTCTTCCTACGCGCAGGCTGCCAGTTCCATTGGTGGCAGCACTAGATGAAGCAGCCAACACTGTGCGCTGGCCTGGACTTCCGGCGATGTACTCGCACTTCGGTTCACGTGGAATCATTCTCATGACAATTTTGCAGTCATTTTTCCAAGGTGAAAATGCGTGGGGAAAGGAAGGCATGGCCACAATTTGGGACTCTGCTAGCCATTCCCTTATTGGTGCGGGTGTCCGCTCGTCGCAGTTCCTTTCAGACTCTCAAAAACTGATTGGCACATATGAGGTCTGGGATCAGTCGGTCTCTAGAAATAAAGATGGATCATCTGTGTCCTCGTCAAAGAAAGAAAAGGATATTCTGACGGCTGCGGATATTTCTTCCATGCCCGCTGGGCGTGCATTGCTGTTGTCTTCTGGACGCCGCCCAATGATTGTTCAACTTGAGCCGTGGTGGGAAAGGAAATGGCCGCAAGCGACTAAAAAACTATTGGGCGCGCCAAAGATTGACCCTCACTTTTATGATAATGATGATGCTGGAAAGGTTAGGCACTGTGAGTGATACGCAGGAATTTCGTTTCAAAAGCGTGTATGACTTTGTTGATCAGCTCATTTTAGTGACCTATGCGACTACTGCGGGCCGGATTGAGGATGAAAACTGGGCACCAGAATGGTGGTCGCACCCTGAGGCTATGCTGCGGCTGCACGGACTGTGGATGTTATACGAGACGATGCGGAAGGAATCACCAGCGACATATATTGATCCTTTTTTGCGGCTGAGCTGCGATTATCATATGCGATTTCTAATGCAGCCTGACGGTGTTTTTGCTGCGTGCAACCCGGATGATTCTCCCAGTGTTCCGCTGAAAACAACCCCCGTAGATGAAATGAAAGGATAGGAAAATGACTTCGAAGAAGGAAGTTGATGCTCACCTTGCGGCCGCGTTGCGGCGACTTCGGGCGGTGGCCGCACAAACCCGAGCAAGGCAGCAGATCCAGGTGCGGACGGTTCAACCGGGGCCAAATGCACTGCGTGGCATGTCGGTGGGGCTGCTCGCAGCAGAAATGGTGCGCCAGGTGGTTCGTGATGATGTGCGCGGCGTCGAGCGCGTGGCCACGGAGTTTGAGCGGCGTGATTTTGACGCGGCCGCGCGGGAGATACGCACCCCGAGTCAGCACGTCGATGATGAGGTGATTGCGGAGGTTGATTTTTTCGACGGTCACCAGGCACCCAATATTGAGGCGGGATTGCGCAGGTCGGTGGCGGCACTTGATGAGATGGCAGCAGAGGTGGATGAGATTGAGCTGCAACCGCTGAGCAATAGGGAAGTCGTCGAAGACCTGGAAGCAGTTGGTGCGCCACAGGAAATGGTCGATGCCTATGTCATGGGCATTGGCGTCGATAACCAGAATCCTGCTGAAATTGTGCAGCAGCAGCTGGACTCGGGCGAGAAAATGCCCTTGTCATTCACCAACGCACTGGATGCGACCATGGGTAATGAACGTGTCAACGACTTGACACAGTGACGTAACACCTGGGGCGGGGGTTATCCGTTGACCGGCCCGCCCCAAGGATCCTGTTTGGGCGCGACGTTCCGGCAAATATACACCTATACACATATACATATATGTGTATAGCTAGATAGAAAGATATATACCTAGTTATGGCCACCACTACGCAGACATACCGAACCAACCTCCGTCGAATCCGCGAGATGCTCGGGCTGACCCGTGACGAAGCCATCGCCCGCATCGAACCCCCGAAGCTCACCTCCGGAAAGCTTGCGCGTGTAGAAACTGGCGACCGTGGTCTATCCGTTGAAGAACTGGTGCAGCTATCAGTAGCGTACCAAGTACCTCCCGCTACAATCCTCACCCCCTGGTCACAGCAAGACTTAGCGAAACCGCCAACACTGCCCGGGGCAGACTACAAAACGAGCCTTGGTGACGCCCAAAACTGGATACTGCAATACAGCTATCCGTCATATCCTGGTGCCATTGCCCGTTATGGCTCCGCCATTCAGGGCGCTCTCCACACCCGCCTTTACACCAGCCCCCAAGCGCTGGCAGCCCTAGCTAGCAACCCAACCCCAGAGAAGTACGATGAACTCATTCTGAACGAACTCGAGAAATTCCTCGAACCGCTCAGCGAGGCCATAGAGACCTTCTATGGGGAGGTAACAACGCTCTGCGGCTTCGACCCCCGCCCCCACTTCAAAGACTTCAAAGAAAGCGAAGAAAACGGCTCCTGGCCAGATAGCATCGACCCACTACTCCTTAAGACCATCACTACCGATCCCGCAGAAGCTCTAACCACTTGTAGGGAGAAGAAGGCGACAGTTGACGAACTAAAAGGTCTCTATCTGATCGGCTATGGAGCAAACGCGATGTATTCTACTGCCGAACTATTGCGGGGCTACCCAGAGACAGTAGAAGCCCTCTGCTCAGATCTCGATCTCTATCACAAGATTGAGACTGCCATTAACTACGCGTACAAGCAGCAGTCAAGCTTTCCTTGATGATGCTGACCCGTTGCGGCCGCCGCACTGTTCGTCTTGTTCCGCCTGATCACAAGCCTATTTAGCTATATGTATATCTAACTAGATAAATAGGCTTGTGATCAGCGGGAACTACATCTCAACTTCGTCCACGGCGGCTTGGGGGACCGCCTCAACGTCGTGGGTGTGGTGGTCCTGGTGTGCGTGTACCGCGGATTCCTGCGCGGCCGCAGCTTCCGACACCCCAGCCACCTCGACCAGGCTCATCCCCTGCGCCATCTTCTGCTCATGCTGTGACATAGTTGTTGTTGCTTCCTCTGGCTGCATCTCGGCGGTGTCGATGCGGGCGAAATCACTAAACGCCCCTAACTCATAACTACTGTCTTCTTCATGACTGAGCCACGAATGTTGATTTTTGGCATAATCCTTAAGATCGCCATCCAAGTACACTTCTTGTTCATATTGATACTCAGTTTTACCATCCATGATGACCTCATGATAACGCGTTGGGCGCACATCAAAATGAAAATCTGAGCCATACACCATCATTTTTTCATGATAGTCAATGAACGTTGTGACATCATATTTCCTGGCCTCCTCTAGTGAAAGATTATCGTTTGAAAGTTTTCCGCGCAGACTCGACACGCCATACAAAACCTCATCATTTTTCTCATAGGCGAATATCTTTACGCCGTTACGCAGTATCTCCCCAGACGCTGTGAGTCTTTCATCATCAGCGACAAGAGACGGGTCAATCGCTACTTGAGTCTCAGGCCGCCACCCCAATACCCCATATTTCAACACCTCCTCATCATAATATTCTGAAACATACTTAGGGTTAACGAACGCACTTTTGTTGGAATCCCCAGACATTTCCAGAAGTCCCCGCTGTGACATATCCTCAATGAACTCAGCAACCTGTGGGGTATTAAAGTACGGATACTGATCAACACTGCCACCGTCGAAGACGGCTATATTATCCATCTCAGGGACAACAACTTCATCAACCAGCCTCATCATACTCGTGACCTCACGATAGTCCTCCCAGCCACGACGTATATCACTCGCGTAGGCTGACTCCGCCATCCATTCTCTGATGGAATCCTCGTCGCGCCCCTCGAATTGATTAAAATTAAATTGATCATTCGAATACCGATAATTAGCATAATCGTGAATATCGATATTTGAATACACGAGGGTTGAATTCTCCCTGTACTCCTGGTAGATTTTTTGAAAATGCTCGTTATCCACCACTTGCTGAGCCCATGTTGACTGGGACTGCGGCGTGAAAATACCATGCAAAACATTGGAGAAGTTCCGTTCTTCAATGCCTGCTTCCTCTGCATACAGCATGATGGTATGCATGAACCGCACTACCTGCGCGGCCCGCACCTGCCGATCAATAACTCCGCCTCGGCGGTCATGGGCGTCAGTATTGTTCACATAGTCGTTGACGGTGGCCTTGAATGCGTAGGCCAACGGCGGGAATTTCATGATGATGTCCTTTCTAGATACGGCTTATAGCTCATGGTCGTGGGTGTGGTCATGATCAAACTGTTCCGCTGGGTGCTGATCCTCCTCCTGCTGATATGCGGTTTTTCCGGTTTCCGACACTGAGTTGAGGCCATCAGGCGTGGCCACCAAATCCACCAGGCTCATCCCGTGGGCGGCCCTGGTGCTCCGCACCGCAGAATCCTGCGCGGCCGCATCGTCTGTCTCGACGTCGCGGCGTCGCGGCGTCACCTCCGGGGTGGCCCCCACGACGTCGATAAGCGCGCGTCCTGCGAGGGCCTTGGCGCTGAGCTTCTGCACCAGCTCCTCCTCCGACGTATCCTCCGGTGACGTCGTGGTCAGCACCTCACGGGCTTGTTGCAGCCACTGATACAGCTCCACATCAACCCCTGGATACGGCGGTGGCATGGTGACCATCCGGCCCTGCGGAACCTTCGTGCCAAACTGCTCCTCCACATAGCTGCGGATCCTCGAACCAATCAACCGCCCTGGTGAATACGATCCGCCCAAGTCGTCAGATACCGCAGGCCATAGGGACCTGACGTTAATATCACGCCGCATTGCCCACGTTGTGGCGTTGATCAACGCATCCCGGCCGTCGTCGTCGACTTGGTTGATCACCCCCAGCGGAAGGGTCTCCATCAGCTCATCAACCGTTAGTTCTGCCCACTCATGGGTCATCTCATCGACGGCCGCAATGTACAGACTTTTCACTCGTTCACGACTCTCATACCGACGCACTTCAACGTCCATGGTGTCCAGAGCAGATTTCTGCGACTCATCACGCTCAAACACCCGACGCACAATGTCACGAAGCTTCCGTGCCTCATCATCACCAGAGTGATGCATGTGGGCATCCTCAGCACCCGGATCCAACACCTGGTCCTGCACCACATACATTCGATTAGCCCATTTACCCCGCGTGATCGCCACATAGGCGGCATTGCGATCAGCCATCGGTGTAATCAGCGCATGCCCGGTGTCAACCGTGGCCCCCTGCGCGCGGTGAAGCGTCGAGGCATACGCCAACTGCACGAAATTCTCGACGTAATCCTGATCCAGCCACACTTTCTTTCCGCTGCGGACATCGACGCCGACAATCCCCGACTCATGAATCTCGCTGACCACAAACTGTTGGCCGTTATAAACTCGTGTAGCGCGGCCGGAATCCTGCTCGATGAACGTATTCTGCCTGGCGCACACCTTATCCCCCAGGCCCGCCGCCAGCCCATCAGCAAGCCCGGTAGTCACCGACAAATCTACCTTGCCGCGCTCGACCATGGCCTGCTGAATAATCTCATTCATCATCGCCACGTCAGCGTTTGTCGAGGCCATCGCCAACGTGGTTCTCCCGGCATCAACATCATCCAAATACGCCTTGGTCACGGCGATCAGCATGTCTTGATGCGCCCCCCCACTGATCCAGCCGCGCTGATCATAAACCTCAATGGCTTTTGCAATGTTGGCCCCGACACGCAAGTCCATTGAGGCCCTGGCTTGCTCCTCATCCAGTCGCACTTTGCCGTCGGCATCACGCACCTTCATGCGCATTACTTCTTGCAGCTCCGGTGTGCGTGCGTGGTTAACAATGGTGCGGAACAATCCCCCTGTTTCCACGGCGTCGAGCTGGTAGGGATCACCCACCATGCAGATCTTCGCGCCGCTAGCATAGGCAATATCAGTCAGCATCGACATCCGACTGGTCGAGACCATGCCGGCCTCATCCACCAGCAACATATCACCTGCCTTAATCGGCCAATGCTCGTCGGAAACGATCTCCTCATCGCTCAGCCCTTGCTCTTTGAGCTGTGCCCATTGGAAGGTCAACCAATCCACGGTTTTGCAGGTGGTTTCAATGTCAGCTTCCAGGACCGTGGCCGCCGCTGACGATGGTGCCAAGCCCCACACATTTCGGCCCTGGCGCTGCCACAATTTCGCAACCATCGCCATGCTGGTGGTCTTGCCGGTGCCAGCAGGCCCCACGGCCGCAGACACCACGGTGCCGCTGGTCAAAAAGTGCTGCACCATTGACGCCTGGCCGGGGTTGAGACTAAACCCGTTCTTGCGCTCAAAGCGCTTCAACTCAGCAGCAATTTCCCGCTCTGACACAAACAATGCCAGCGGGTCTTTCGTCGCCTCAATGACCTTCCGCTCACGCCGCAACTGCTCGGCTGTGGTATAGACCTCGCAGTTAAAAAGACGGTCTACCCCCTTGCCGTCCCAGCGCTGCAATGCCTTCGGCAAATCCAATACCTCATCTGGCGTCAAGCACAATGCTATCGACTCCATGACATGCTCAACCATCTGCTCATGCGCTGTGTCTCGCGCCTGATCATCGGCAAACACAAACCCCCGCAGCTCCTGCGCCACCGCAGTATCCACATGTGACTTTTTAAACGTCGCTCGCCTGGACTGAACCATCTCCATAGCCTTGCTGGCCACGTCGTCGTGGTGCTGTTCAAAATCAAACAGCATCACCTCATTCTCATCAGTGTCTTTGGTGTGGCTGGTCTCTTCTACGCTGTTCTGCTCGGTTTCCGTCTCACTATCGTGGGCATCCTCAGCCGCCGTTTCTGCGGTTTTCTCGCATAGTTTCACCAACGCCTCCTGATCCTGATCAGAGCTACGTTGCTCGACGATTTCGGCCCATTGCTGCCGCAAAGAATCCAACGACTCCGCAGGCTTTTTCGCATCCCGCGTCTCCAGAATTGCTGCCTGCCAAATCTCGTACAACTCCTGCCGGGTGGGCTGCCTGCCATGCTTGGCTACCCATTCCGACACCATCCGGTCATGCACCGGCTTAGCCATCTGACGACGTGAGGAAAACATGTCAATCACCTCATCAGAGACCCCCTCAACCTCCCACACCGCAGGTTTATCCGCCGCACGCATACGCGGTGTGAACACCACCCCCATCTCATGCTGCAACTTGTGCTGCAAAATCGCGTTATACCGGGCTGAAAGCGTCTGCTTATATTCGAACATCGGGCGGCCATCAATGGTCACCCATGACCCATCCTCCATCTGAACTCGATTGGCTACCAGCACATGCGAATGCAAATCAGGATCACCGCCACGGGTCTCAAAATGTGTGAACTCTGAGGCCACCATCCCCAATGCTGTCAGCTGCTTAATCCCTTGAGAACCCTTCCTGCCGAACAAGCACGTCTGCTCCGCCCACGCCA
>ERZ773062.611-NODE-611-length-17831-cov-4.368587_pt1 | contig 17831 bp, 17 predicted proteins | sample MGYA00580626_ERZ773062 | MGnify/ENA primary metagenome ERZ773062 (study PRJEB29015, sample SAMEA2738003) | human oral metagenome | biome: human oral; feature: human-associated habitat; material: dental | place: China | collected 2058 ...
TAGAGCATTCGCCTTCTAAGCGAACGGTCGGGGGTTCGAATCCCTCCTGGGATGTCAGGGGCACTGTCTATTGCCCCGAGCTCAAAAGCCACCCTTGAACATTGTGTTCAAGGGTGGCTTTTCATGTTACTGTCAATCCTTTAAAATAGCTTGGATTTGCTCGGGTAGTAAGTTCATTTCTTGAGTTAGGAAATCATTGCTATCAGGGAAAATATGAGAATATTTTAGTAGTAAGTCCTTCAGATTTTGGTCGAAGAGCTTCGCTGGAGTTTTATCATCAAACAAACTAAGGGCTAACTGGAGCGCATTCCAGTCATTTTTACCGAAGCCTTGTCGATATTTTGCTTCGTTAATCTTTCGCTTGGCGTGGATAGGGGCGCAGAAGGAGATTTTTGCTTTCGGAGATTTATAGTTATAGATTTGACTGCTGTGAGCACAACGGTTACGGTAGGCAAGGAACAAATACATTGATTCCATGAAGAAAGTTTTAAGCTCCTCCGTGATGGAGCTTTCTTCCACTCCGTAGCATCTAGCTATAATTCGACTCTTAATCTCGGATTTTTGAAGTTTGATAAAATTAATGAGATTGCCAAAGGTCATGCCTTTGACTAGAATCCAAGGCGGACAATTGCCATGTGCCTGTTTGTAGTGCTTAAATGGTTGAGTATCATCATGGATGATTTTTTTGAATTTTAGTAATAGCTGATCAAGTTTATAGCCATCTTTGTATTTCTTGCCGTCTTTGTAGTTTGAGCGTTTTAAATAGTCACTTTCTAAATGGCCGAATGTTTCAGCAATGGTGTAGCTAACGATAGCTCTCAGATTCCTCTCAATGTTTAACATAGTGACTAAGGTATAGTCTCTAAGTGCAGCATCGAAAGAATACAAAGCATAGATATCCTCAAAACATGCCTCGTATATATATTTCTCTGGATTACTTGACTCTAAGAAAGGATCTTTGTACCCATTAATAATTTCGTAGTAGCCGTATCGCTCTAGTATCTTCATTGCTTGTGTCTTATCTTTGAAAGAAAGGCCCCTAGCTTCTAAGATTACGACTTGATCTGTGACGGATCTAAACGGCTTGGTCATTATAATATCCCCCTAAACGCAAAAGACCGTAGATACTAATACCTACGGTCTTTCGGTTGGCAGAACCTCTGCCCTTCATTAAGATTAACCATAGTATAGTACTTTTTGCCAGAAATGTCAAAGCTTTTGCTAACTTTTTTAGCTTACTGACAACCATCTAAATCTATACGGCTAGTTAATCATATGTTGCTATTTCCTTATCCATTACCCTCGTACGTAAAGACGCATAAATTTATAGGTTAAGCAGTAATTCTTACAAGCAAATTATACTCCTAATATTTAAGTAACTCAAGACCAGTAACACGAAATGAGAAGTTGCTGGAGATTTTGCACACTATATATAGTATTTGAGTAGAGTAGACTATTCTGAAGTTTTCAAACTCAGTTCTAGTTAAAGAATAAAAGCTATATAAAATAACCCACCTACTTATATTAGGTGGGTTATTTTCGGTTTTTATGCAAAAACCGAAAATAAGTCCCTTATAATGATAACCTATTTCCAGTTTTATCTCTGACTTGCTAAATAATAGTTGATTAGTTACTATATGTCTAATTTCTACCCATTAGCTCGCAGCCTATTCTCATAGGCCAGTTTCATTAACATGGTATAGAGGGGGCCCATGTCATAGCGTTTGGGGAATTCTAGGGTCAGGGTCTGGCGGCTTTCGCTGTGGGCCTTGAGGCGGATGTTGTCCAGGTACTCAATGGTCAGTTCGCTGTCATCCAGCATGGCGCCAGCCGTTTCTAGCTCGACATTAATAATGTTCATGAGGAAGATGGTCTTATAGCGGGCCTTCTTGCCGGTGGTGCCTTGGCGGTCGACAAAGAGGATGCGGATATTGGTGAAGATGACCAGGTCCCGAATCAGGGCATAGCCCGCCTGGATTTCTTCCTTTTCAATCAAGAGGTGGCCGTAGTCCTTGGCCAAGCTGTCCTTGGAGACCTCGCTCATATTGCCGGATAGGCCTTGGAATAAATTGCCTAATACCATACTAATCCCTCCTTATGGATTCTTAGCTCTAGTATAGCAGACCCATGCGCTCCTTGCCCAAGAAAAGGCCCTAACTTTCAACTGGCCTCAATCTGTAGTACAATAGAAGCACGAAAATCAAGCAGGAAATATGACCGCGCGACGGAGGGGGCGACAGACATGTTAGCATATGAAATATTGGGCCTAGAGGGTCCCACAGAGGATGAGGCGGTCCTAGAGGCAGCCTATCGTCAACGCTATGAGGAGTGGCAGGAGGATGCCCGGGCCCTGGCCCAACTAGAGGCGGCCTATCAATGGGCCCTCAGTCAAAGGAGCGCTAGCCAGGACATCGCCAGCTTGTTTAATGACCTAGATGACCCGTCTGAGGAGAAGGGGACCGACTGGACCGACTTTGACCTGGAAGCCTGGATGGCATCAGGCCTGTCGGGCCAATTCAGCCAGCAGGTGGCTCATAACCGACTGGCCCAGAACCTGGCCGGTGTCAAAGCCCAGTTCAATGACTGGTCAACCTGGCAGCAACTCCTAGTCGACCAAGCCAATAAGGACTGGCAGGTGCCCCAGGAAGACTTCCTGCTGGCCCTACAAGCCCTGCCCCTGGAAAGCTTAGAAAATAAACGGGTTCTCTATACCTTGCTAGGCTATGTTTCCAGCCTCAATGGCGATCCTGAACTGACCCAAGCCCTTGGCCAGCGGGTCAATCAGCGCTGGCAGGAGCTGGTAGGCAAGCCTTGGTATCCAACTAATCGTCGCATGCTCCTAACGGGCTTGATTACGACCGTTGGCAGTCTGGCTTGCTTTGGCTTACAGATTTTAATCTGGTTAGGGATGATGATTTGGCCCCAAGCCTATGCTGTCTGGCTACCCTTGGTGGCTAGCAACGCCTTAGTCTGCTACTGCTTTGAACTCCAGTATAGTACGGTCAACAACTGGGGTCACTTCCCTCATTACTTGGATGGCCGGGGCTACCGCTATCTAGCCCTGTCCAGTCTGCCCTTGGCCGGCCTCTATCTGGCTACCCTGGTCTTGGGCCTCTTGGCGGTCTGGCAAGAGACCTGGTTGCCGGCCTTTGGCTGGACTTTTGGTCTGCTGATGGTCTTAGTGGCGGTCCTGCTCTTGGCCCAGCGGGGCTTAGGCATGGGGGCCTTTCACTTCAAGAATCAGGTCTATGATGCGGGCCAACCTATCCTCTATCTGATTTTGGCCGCCCTGGTCCTAGTAACCTTGGTTGCCTGGTTCTTGCATATGAACCAGCCCAATTTTTCTATCTTCTTATTAAGTAGCTTCTATTTATATGTCAACGCCAAACTAGACCCGACCAAGAAGCCAGCAGGGCGCTACCTGCCTAACCAGGTCAGCTACCTGATCAGCGTCTCGGCTTTGCTGGTGGCTTGGCGACTTTATCAAGGTGCCTTCTGGCAGGTTCCCAACATTATCTGGTGGGTCATGGCCCTGACCTTAGTTCCCTACCTCGTGGGAACTTTGCTGGCCAGATTTCAATCGCGTGAAAAGGAGTAAGTATTATGACAGTTATCGGTATTGACTTAGGTACCACCAACAGCTTGGCGGTGGCCTATATTGACGGGCAAGTTCGCATGATTCCTAATAGTTTTGGGGAATATCTGACTCCGAGTGTGGTCTACTATGACGGATCGGAAATCCAAGTCGGTAAGATTGCCCGGGAGAAATTGGTGACCCATCCCCAAGACACCGCCCAACTCTTCAAGCTCCATATGGGGGCCAACCGCCAAATTACCTTGTCCAAACGGGCCTTCCAGCCGGAAGAATTGTCGGCCTGCGTCCTCAAACAGTTGGTGGCAGACGCCGAGGCCTTTTTAGGTCAGACGGTGACCGAGCTGGTTATTAGTGTGCCGGCTTACTTCAACGCGGAGCAACGCCAAGCCACTAAGAAGGCGGGCGAGTTGCTGGGCCTCAAGGTAGAACGTCTCATTAATGAGCCGTCTGCAGCAGCCATTGCCTGTCATGAGGCAGACGAATTCGAGACCTTCGTGGTCTTCGACTTTGGGGGCGGGACCCTGGACGTGTCCGTGGTGGACTGCTTCGAAAATGTTATCTCCATTGCGGCTATTGCTGGGGATAACCACCTAGGCGGTAGCGACTTCGACCGGCTGATTGCCCAGTATGTTTGCCGCAAGGCTGGGACTAACTTTGAAGCCCTCAACCGCCGCACCCGTAACTCTCTGCTCTTGGCGGCGGAGCGGGTCAAGAAGCAATTGTCTGAATTCGAGTCAGTCAATATGCAGGTCCAACTGGAAGGCAAGTCCCATGAATATAAGATTACCAATGAATTATTGGCTGAAATCAGCCAGCCCCTCTTCAAACGCATGCGGGAAGTCATCCGCAAGGCCATTGTGGAAAGTAAGTTTGGCGCGGGCGAACTAGACCGCCTCATTCTAGTTGGGGGTTCTTCCTACATGCCAGTGGTCAATGACTACCTCAAACGCCTGCTCAACCTACCAGTGATGAGCGGCCAGAAGATGGATGAGTTAGTGGCCCTAGGTTTAGGCCAGTATATTGGTATCAAGACCCGGGCCCAGGAGGTCAAGGACTTGGTGGTGACCGACATTTGTCCTTTCTCCCTGTCTACTTCGGTGCACAACTATGTGGATGAGGACAAGGATTTGTCCGACGTCCTGATTGCGCGTAACTCCGTTCTGCCTAGCAGCAAGACCCAAATCTATTCGCCAGTCCGTAAGGATCAGCCAACCATTCGCTTCAAGGTCTACCAGGGGGAAGCCATGTATGCCAAGGACAATCTCTTCCTGGGCTCGGTTCAGTTGCCAGTTCCTAGCAATGTTGACGACCAGTCCTTTGCGGTCACTTATTCCTATGACATCAACTCTATCCTCTATGTGGAAATCAAGACCGTGGCCACCGACGAAGTTAAGACCTACAAGCTGGGCCCTAACAAGAGCCTGGTAGCGGTAGATGCCACTGACACGGCCCATAAGGAAATCAAGGAGCTGGCTCTACAATTGGCTAGCCAACCTGAGCGGGATGCCCTCTTTGAACGGGCCCTGCGTCTCTACCAAGAGTTGAGTCTGGACCAACAGCAAGACTTACAACTGACTCTGATGCGCTTCTCCCGTCTCTTTGCCCGTTATCAGAACAACCTGCTCAAGAAGCGGCAGTTGCTGGATTCAACCAATGACTACCTCGACCACCTAGAGTGGGGCTTGGATGCCGGCATGGGCGATATCTTCCGGGATGTGGAGTCTGACTGGGATCAAGATTCGGATTGGGACCAAGAATTAGAAGCCGAGCTAGACCGGACCGTCATGGAATTCCTCAATGAGGAGAGTGAAACTGAGGAAGGGGAGGATGCCCATGGCTAAGACGCCCTGGCAAGTCTTAGGGCTAAGCGAGCCAACTGCGGATAAGAAGGCCATTAAGCGGGCCTACGCCCAACAAGTTAAGCTCTACCACCCAGAGGACCATCCGGAAGAATTCCAGGCCCTACAGGCAGCCTATCAAGAGGCGCTCAAGCGGGCAACAGACCTAGCAGCCCAAGAAAGCAGAGGGGCGGGGGCGGATTTCTTAGGCGACCAGTCAGCAAGTAGCGGCCCAAGCGCCACTAGCAAAGCCGGCCGCCAGCCCGCTCATGCCGACGAGCAGTCTAAGGCCAAGCCGTCAGATCAGGGGCCAGCCCAGTCGGCTGACCAAAAGCCTAGCCAGTCAACCGACCAAAAGCCTGGCCAGTCGTCCGGGCCAAGTGGCCAGACCAAGTCCCAATGGCAGGCACCTAAGCAAACGGAGCCTAGCTCTGAAACCAGCTTAGATTGGTCGGATGCCAATCAAGAGCCTGAGGACAGCAACAGCAGCCAGTCCCTATCCTGGTCAGCACCGCAAGACCAGGAGCCAGTCAGCCAGGCTCATTTAAGCTGGCAGGACCAGCCAGAGGAAGGTTGCCAGTCAGGTAGTCTCAACTGGCAGGACCAGCCAGAGGAAGGTCGCCAATCAGGTAGCCTCAACTGGCAGGACCAAGCCGAGGAAGGTCGTCAGTCGGGTAGCCTTAATTGGCAGGACCAAGCAGAAGAGCGCCGTCAATCGGGCAGCCTCAACTGGGATGATAGCCAGTCCGATAGTTCTTTGGGGGACTTGGATGAGTTAGAGGCTGACGACCCCATTTTCTCTGAATTGGAAGAGCCCGAGCAGGACCTTTTCCGCCAGGAGGAGCTGGAGCAGGAGCCAGAGCCTGCGGACTACCAACCGTCCATGGACTTCAACCTGGACTATCAAGTTGACATTCAGCAGCTTTTGGCCCCGCTCAGAGGCTTCCTGGATGACCAGGACTTAGAAGAACTGTTGACTAACCAAGCTCTCATGGCGCAAATTCGCCAGCATGACCAGAAAGAAGCATTAGACCAGGCCCTGACCCGCCTAGTCCTGACCCAGAATCGTCGCAAGCGCAAGCGGGTCAAGCAACTGGCCCAGCAATATGGCCTGATCCATTTGCTTAAGAAGAGTAAGCTGGGCTTCCGCCTGCCTTATTGGCCTATGTTGCGCTTGGTCTTGGCGGGGCTTGCCTTTTTACTGGCAGCGATCTTCGGACGCTTTACCGGCTCGGGCCCTAGCCATCCTGTTCCGCCACGCAAGCCAGCGGTCGATGTCGGCAAGTTGGCCGTCATTAGCTATGACCCTATTTCCATTCCGAGTTTTAGCCTGGACTTGTCCAGCCTAGATCAAATGGGGGAGAGTGGTCGCCTTGAAGGGCCGGAGGGCAATCAGAGCCTCTGGATTGGGGAAGAAGAGCGTCTGACCGGCATTAAGCAGGCTTGGTCGCTGACTGGGTCTGCCACCCTCTACCAGACCCAGTCCGGTTATGCCCTCCACCTACGGGCCAAGGACAAGCTCATTGACTTCAAGGACTATCAGGCCATGCGCCAGGTGAAGGCCTTTAATGACCAGGGGACCCAGAAACCGGCCCTAGTCGGTCAAGACAAGTCCAGCCAGCAATGGTACCTAGTGGACCTATCTTCGGGTAAAGTCCTGGCTGCCATTAGTGGGACGGCGCCTAAGCAGGAAGACACCAGCGTGGGCGTCCACTACAGCCAGCAGGGAGACCTAGTCAAGGCCCAGTGGGAGCGCCTGCCCCAATAAGTTCTCAAGCCTTATAGCTAGCCAGCAAGCCAGTCTTGCTGGCTTTTTTGTACGGAGAAAACCTCCAGCAATTTTTTCTGGTGGCTTTCTCCATACAATCAGAGGAGCCAGTGGTCGACTCAGGAAAGTGGACCACTAGCTCACAGCAAAACGGCGAATTCCCTTGGTTTCCGTCAAAATCAGAGGAGCCAGTGGACCACTCAGGAAAGTGGACCACTAGCTCCTCTGGTTTTGATTGCTAGCTGCAAGTCACAAGCCCTTAAGCCCGGCCCAGCCCCAAGGTAAGGGCTTTTCAGTCACTTTCTTTCGCTAAGGCAACAAGAAGATGACAAAAAAACTTGCAAACGCGACCATGCCTGATTTATCAAGGATAACCTCCCATAAAGCCTGTCAGGGCCTAGCACATGTGTTGACAGATGAGCAGACTTTCGATAAACTTTGATTATCAAATAGTTTGATATTCAAAGTAAGTTAAAGGGGTGATAGTGAGTGGACCATTCGACCATTTTTGAAATGAACGAATTTTTGGTCTCTATCTTTAATGAAATTCTGTTAATTGAAGAAACTTCGCTCAAGATGAGTGAGTTTTCGGATTTATCAATCAAGGAAATGCATACGATTGAAGCCATTGGTTTGGGCGGCAACTTGAGCTCTTCGGAGGTGGCTAAGAAAATTGCCATCACCATGGGGACCCTGTCAGTGTCCATCCAAAACTTAGTAAAAAAAGGCTATGTTGAGCGTGTGTCCTCACCCAGCGATCGCCGGGTGGTGCTACTCAAGCTAACTAAGCGGGGTAAATTACTCTATCGGATCCACCGCAAGTTCCACTTGAACATGGTAGCCGAGACCTTAAATGGCATGGCGCCTGAAGAGGCAGCCACCCTAGTCAAGGGCCTACGTAATTTACATCGTTTCTTGGACAATGCTAAACAACGATTAGGAGAGTAAGATGAGTCGTATTATTGCAACAGGTGCTTATTTACCTGGACAAGCTTGGTCTAACGACCAATTAATCAATGCTTATCAACTAGAATCCAGTGACGAGTGGATTGTCCAACGGACAGGAATTCACCAACGTTACTTCGCAGCTGAGGACGAAACCGTCGCGATGATGGCGAGTGAGGCGGCCAAGCAATTATTGAAGAATTTATCCCCTGACATTGTCAGCCAAATTCGTCATATTGTCGTCGCAACCATGTCTGCTAAGGCTGCGACCCCATCCATTGCCTGCCAAGTGCAAGCCATGATTGGGGCGGAAGGGGCTTGGGGCTTTGACCTCAACGGCGCCTGTTCTGGTTTTGTAATGGCGATGGAAGTAGCCAACCGCCTGGCAGCTAGCCAGACCCAAGGTTACACCCTAGTCATCGGTGCTGAGAAAATGAGTCAGATTGTAGATCTGACAGACCGTACCACTGCCGTCTTGTTCGGTGATGGGGCGGGGGCTGTTCTGATTCAACATGATGGTCAAGAACTCAGCGGCTATGCCAGTCAACTCTTTGCCCAAGGAACAGGGGGCGCGGCCATTGAGGTCCATGAAGCGTCCGATGGTCAGTGGGCTATGCAGATGCAAGGGCGTGACGTCTTCAATTTCGTGAAACGAACCGTCATCAAAACGCTAGCAAACTTTATTGAGCAGAATGATTTTGATATTGACTATTTGATTTGTCACCAAGCGAACCAACGCTTGTTAAATCTAATTGCGGACAAGTTGTCCCTAGAAGAAGGCAAGGTGCCTGCTAATATTGCCCAAGCGGCCAATACCTCAGCAGGCTCTATCCCAATTCTCCTGGACCAACTGGTTCGTGACGGGCGATTGCGACTGGATGGAACGCAGTCTATTATCCTAAGTGGCTTCGGTGCTGGCTTAGCCTGGGGTCACCTACACCTTTCCATCTAAGAATCAAAAAATATTATTTATTTAATGGAGGATCATTATTATGACATTTGAAAAAGTACAAGCGATTATTGCAAACCAATTAGGGATCGACGAAGCAGAAGTACAATTAACCACTGACTTCGAAAACGACTTGAAAGCTGACAGCTTAGACGTATTCCAAATCATCAGCGAAATCGAAGATGAATTAGATATCACCATCGACACTGACCAAAACTTGAAGACTGTTCAAGACTTAGTAAACTACATCGACTCTTTATAATCAATTTTTCTTAAAGTTAGGACTGAAGGTATGAAAACAGCTATTACGGAGTTATTAAACATTGAATATCCAATTGTTCAAGGCGCAATGGCTTGGGTAGCAGACGCTGATTTAGCAAGCGCGGTATCAAATGCAGGCGGCTTAGGGGTTATCGGGACTGGCCACGACAATGTGGACACAGTTCGTGCTAAGGTAGAGGCAATGTTTGCCAAAACCGACAAACCTTTCGCTGTCAATGTAATGTTATTGAACCCACATGTGGAAGAAGTGGTAGACTACTTAATCGCATCTGGCGTCAAAATCATTACAACTGGTGCAGGTAACCCAAGTAAGTACATGCAGCGCTTCGAAGAAGCGGGCATTAGCCTGATTCCAGTAGTAGCGTCTGTGGCCTTGGCCAAACGTATGGAACGCATCGGCGCCAAAGCAGTGGTAGTCGAAGGTATGGAAGCAGGGGGCCACATCGGCAAACTGACCACCATGGCCTTGGTCCCACAAGTGGTGGATGCCGTTAACATCCCAGTTATCGCTGCCGGCGGGATTGGGGACGGACGTGCCATGGCAGCAGCCTTCATGTTGGGGGCTTCCGCGGTTCAAGTGGGGACTCGCTTTGTAGTGGCGCATGAGTCGAACGCTCATGACAACTTCAAGCAAGCCATCATTAAGGCCAAAGACATCGAAACCGTCGTGACCGGCCAAATTACCGGCCACCCAGTACGGGTCTTGCGTAATGCCTTAACCACCGAATACCTCCAAGCGGAAAAAGAAGAAACCAGCAAGGCAGAGCCAGACTTTGAACGATTGAACAAAATCGGTAAAGGCGCCCTCCGCCGTGCAGTAGTCGAAGGTGACGTTAAGACAGGTTCCCTCATGGCCGGCCAGATTGCTGGTTTGGTCTCTAAGGAACAATCCTGTCACGACATCATCCAAGAATACTTGGCTGAATGCCGTCAGACCATTCAAGCTAAGCTTGACTTGGTCAATCAATAATTGATATTTCCTTTCCTGCTTGCCGGCACCCCCTAGCTGGTGAGTAGGCGAACCAAAGAGCTTGCTCTGACTTTATCCCTCTTAGGAGTGAGCTCTGGCCTTCGGGCCTTTTATATTATGATCGCAATCAAAACGAACTATAACTGAGGATAGGAGTCAGTGTATGAAACTAGCACTTATCTTTAATGGCCAAGGTGCCCACTATGCGGGCATGGGAATGGACTTCGACCGTCAATTTCCCCAAGCCAGCGCTGTCTATGAGCAGGCAGAAGCTGTGACCGGTTGGCCCTTAAGAGAATGGATCCAACAAGAACCTGAACGCTTCGGCCAGACCCGCTATGCCCAAGTCGCCATTACGTCGACCAGCCTAGCTATCTACCGTAGCATCCAAGACTTGTTACCTCCTGTAAGCTATATGGCCGGATTGAGCCTAGGTGAATATTCCGCCCTGGTTGCCAGTGGTGCCCTAGACCAAGCCAGCGCCTTTGCCTTATTGCAGGAACGTGGCGAACTCATGTCCAGACAATGCGAAGCCCTAGCCAGCGACAGTCCATGCCAAATGGCGGCGGTCATGGGTGTGCCTTATGAAGAATGTCAAGCCTTGGTAGCCCAAGTGGCCGATCAAGAGCCGCTCTACATTGCCAATATCAACTCTTCAGCCCAAATCATCGTGGCTGGGACCATTGCGGCGGTTGAGCGCTTCAAGGAAATCGCCAAAGCTGCCGGCTACAAGAAAGTCATCCCGCTCAAAGTCGAAGGACCTTTCCATAGTCCCTTGATGGCCAATGCCCAAGAAGCCATGGCCCAAGCCTTGGAAAAAGTGATCTTTAAGCAAGGGGACGTGCCCGTCATCAGCAACACCACGCTAGACCTTCATCAGCCTGCAAGCCTCTCCCAAGTACTTGTTCGACATCTTGTTGAGCCAGTTTACTGGAAGCAAACCATTGATAAATTGGTTGAAGAAGGTGTGACTCACCTAGTTCAAATCGGTCCCGGCAATACCTTAGCTGGCCTGCTCAAACGCGAAGGCCTGCCCCTCAAGGTACAAGTCCTGGACAAAGTCGAAGACCTCGACGCCCTCAAAAACTTTTTAACGGAGGAAGAATAAATGACCTTAACCTGTTTGATTACGGGCAGCTCCCGCGGGATTGGCCTAGCCATTGCTCACCACTTAGCGGCTAAAGGCCACCGTGTCATCTTGAACAGCCGTAGTCCCATTGCCCCTGAAGTCTTAGCCCAATTTGACGGCTATGAGCAACCAGTCTTACAAGCGACTGGCGACATCAGCCAATTTGATGTGGCTAAGCAATTAGTTGACGACCTCTATGACCAAGGCGTCCAAGTGGATGTATTGGTCAACAACGCCGGTATTACCCGCGACGGTTTGGTCATGCGCATGAGCGAAGAAGACTTCAACGCGGTTATCCAAACCAACTTGAACGGTTGCTTCAACATGTGCCGTCATTTGACCCCACGTCTCTTGAAGCAAAAGGGCGGCCGCATTATCAACATGACTTCCGTTGTTGGGGTTATGGGGAATGCTGGCCAGGTCAACTATGCTGCCTCTAAGGCTGGTATGATTGGTTTGACCAAGTCCCTAGCCCGCGAAGTGGCTAGCCGTGGCATCACTGTCAACGCCATCGCCCCAGGCTTTATCGAAACGGACATGACCGATCAATTATCTGATCGTGTCAAGGAGGCCATGTTAGGCCAAATCCCACTTAAACGCTTTGGCCAAGTGGAACACATCGCCCAAACAGTCGACTTCTTAATCGACAATGACTACATCACAGGCCAAGTCATCGAAGTCAACGGTGGCTTGCACATCTAAGGTCTGATTCCTAGACCCGCACTACAGGAGGTAATTATGCAACGAGTTGTCGTAACAGGTTTGGGGACTGTCTCCCCAATTGGTAACAATGTCGCCGCATTCTGGGACAGCATGCGCCATGACAAGGGCGGTATCGCGCCTATCACAAAATTTGACCACAGTGGCTCTAGCGTCTCTGTGGCCGCTGAAGTCAAAGACTTCGACCCAAGCCCAGTCTTAGACCGTCGGGAAACCCAACGGATGGACTTCTTCTCCCAATATGCCGTGGTGGCATCAGTGGAAGCAGTGGAAGACTCAGGCTACAAAATTGAAGACAATGCCCACCGGGTAGGGGTCTTAGTCAGCTCTGGGATCGGGGGCTTAATCGAAATCGAAAAAGGCATCCGTAAGATGATTGAGAAGGGCGCTAAACGTATTCCGCCACTCTTCGTGCCACTGACCATCGGGAACATGGCCGCTGGTAATATTTCTATGAAGTTAGGCATCAAGGGCCCAAGCTTGGACATCGTGACAGCCTGTGCCTCTGCTACTAACTCTATCGGGGAAGCCTTCCTCAAGATCAAGACAGGCCTCTTGGATGCCTGCTTGGCAGGTGGGGCAGAAGCTACTATCTGTGAAATCGGGATTGGCGGCTTCGCAGCCTTGACGGCCTTGTCCACCAACCAAGACCCAGCCACTGCTTCTCGTCCTTTTGACAAGGACCGCGATGGCTTCGTTATGGGTGAAGGGGCCGGTGTCCTCTTCCTGGAATCCCTGGAGTCTGCCCAAGCTCGTGGCGCCCACATCTATGCTGAATTAGTGGGTTACGGGGCTAACTCTGACGCCTACCACATGACCGCTCCAACCCCAGACGGGTCTGGCGCCGGTGAATGTATCAAGCAAGCCTTGGCTATGGCCGGGCTCAGCGCTGAAGACGTGGACTACATCAATGCCCACGGGACCAGCACCCCAACCAATGACAAGGGCGAAACCCAAGCCATCAAGTATGCTTTGGGCGATGCGGCTTACAAAGTGGCTGTATCCAGCTCTAAGGGCCACTTCGGTCACCTCTTAGGTGGTGCCGGTGGGGTAGAAGCCATTGTCTGCGTTAAGGCCTTGGAAGAAGGTTTCGTACCTGCGACCCTCGGTCTAGAAAATCCAGAAGAAGGCTGTGACCTGGACTATGTCCCAGGCCATGGACGCCAACAAGACATCCAAGTTGCCCTGTCTAACTCCTTGGGCTTTGGCGGTCACAATGCGGTCCTCGCCTTCAAACGATGGGATGGTAAGTAAGCATGCAATATGAAGAACTCGTCAAATTAATCGACAAACTAGACCAGTCTAGCTTGGCCTACTTCGAATTCACCAATGACAATGAGCGTCTGCTCTTGGCTAAGGAAGTGCCACAAGTGGCAGGTCCAGCCCCAGTCGTGGTGACCGATGTGACTGAATCTGCTGCCCTAACAGCACCTGCTAGCCTGGCGGCCCCAGCCCCTGTGGCGGTGCCAGAAGTGGTAGAAGCGCCTGCAGCTCCTGCGCCTGAGCCAGCAGCCGCTGGTAAGGACGTGCCAGCCCCTATGGTAGGGGTGGTCTACCTGCAAGCTAACCCTGATGCCGATCCTTACGTGCAAGTAGGCGACAGCGTCAAGAAGGGCCAAGTCCTCTGCTTGATTGAAGCCATGAAGCTCATGAATGAGATTGTGGCCCCTCAAGACGGCGTGGTCTCTGCCATCTTAGTTGAAAATGAAAACATCGTGGAATACGGCCAAGCCCTCTTCCGCATTAGCTAATCTGATTGAAACATCACCCCCAAAGAAAAGAGGAATAAACATGACTTTATTAACTGCTCAACAAGTAATGGACATTATCCCTAACCGCTATCCAATCTTCTTCATCGACGCTGTGGATGAGTTGATTCCAGGTGAAAAAATCGTCTGCCGTAAGAACGTGACCATCAACGAACAAGTCTTCCAAGGTCACTTCCCAGGCGAGCCTGTTTTACCAGGTGTCTTCATCTGTGAAGCTTTAGCTCAAGCAGGTTCTATCCCACTCTTGCAAATGGAAGGTTTCCAAGGCAAGACCGCTTACCTGGGTGGCTTGAACAAGGTAAAATTCCGTCAAAAAGTCGTACCTGGTGACGTGCTTCGTCTCCAAGTAGACATCGTCAAATTGCGTAAGAACGCAGGGATTGGTTACGGCCAAGCCTTCGTTGGCGACAAGAAAGTTGCGGAAGCAGAAATGACCTTCATTATCGGAGCAAAATAATATGTTTAAAAAAGTGTTAGTCGCCAACCGTGGTGAGATTGCAGTCCGAATCATTCGGGCCCTGCGCGAAATGAATATTACGTCGGTGGCGGTCTATAGCGAGGCAGACCGGGAGGCCCTTCATACCCAATTAGCGGATGAAGCCATCTGTATCGGACCTGCCAAGGGCTTAGACTCCTACGCCAACCCAGTGGCCATTCTGTCCGCTGCCATGGTGACGGGGGCTGACGCCATCCACCCAGGCTACGGTTTCTTATCCGAGCGTAGCGATTTCGTTGCCCTCTGTGAAGAGGTCAATATCAAGTTCATTGGTCCTAAGAGCCATATTATCGAAGCCATGGGGAACAAGCAAAATGCCCGCAATACCATGAAGGCAGCCGGCGTGCCTATCACGCCAGGTTCCGACGGCTTGGTGCATAGCTTAGAAGAAGCCCATGCCATCGCCCAAAAGATTGGCTTCCCCTTGATTATCAAGGCAGCCGACGGTGGGGGCGGTAAGGGCATGCGCCGTGTGGAAGATCCTAAGGACTTTGAAGCCCTCTTCCTCCAAGCCCAGAACGAAACCCAGTCAGTCTACGGTAACCAAGATCTCTATATCGAGAAAATCATCTACCCAGCCCGCCATATCGAAGTCCAACTTCTGGGCGACGAGCATGGCCATGTCATTCACCTGGGTGAACGTGACTGCTCCCTGCAACGTAATAACCAGAAGGTCATTGAGTTTGCGCCCGCTGTCTGCCTAGATGAGGACACTCGTCAGGCCATCTGTGGGGCAGCCGTTAAGGCAGCTTCGGCCATTGGCTACACCAATGCCGGGACCATCGAGTTCCTCTTGGCTGACAATGGCGAGTTCTACTTCATGGAAATGAACACCCGTCTGCAAGTGGAGCATCCGGTGACCGAGATGATTACCGGGGTCGACATCGTCCAAGAACAGATTAAAATCGCCATGGGCCAGCCCCTCTCTTATCAACAAGAGGACATTGTCTTGTCAGGGTTTGCCATTGAGTGTCGCTTGAATGCGGAAGATCCGCTCCACCAATTCCGTCCGGCTGCTGGCCATATCAAGCAGCTAGTCCTACCGTCTGGCGGTATGGGCTTGCGGGTGGAGTCAGGGATCTATCCTCAATACACCTTGCCACCTTTCTATGATTCCATGATTGCTAAAATCATTGTCCACCAACCGACTCGTGAGGCGGCCTTCCGACTCATGGAACGGGCCCTCTATGAAGTGGCCGTGGATGGACTGGTAACCAACGTGGAACTGCTAGAAGCCATGGTGGCAGATTCCCACATCCAAGCGGATGAGTACCACACCAAGTGGTTAGAAGAAAGCTTCATGCCAGCCTGGCTGGACTTCCAGAAAGAGGCTGAAGCAACAGAGGAGGCCTAGTAAATGGCATTATTTCGTCGTAATAAAACCATTCAACTGAATGCGGACGCCGTAGCAAAATATTCGGATAAGGTCGCCCAAATCCCAGATGATTTGATGGCCCGCTGTCCTAAGTGCCACAAGGTCTACTTCACCAAGCAGAAGCCTGAGGACTACTGCTGCATGCACTGCCACCACCATTTGCCATTTCCGGCTATGGAACGGATTGACTGGTTAGTGGATGAGGGCAGCTTCCAAGAAATCAACGCTGATCTCTGGAATGACAACCCGCTAGGTTTTCCTAAGTATTCTGAAAAATTAGCCAAGCTCCAGGAAGCGACTGGCCTTAAGGAGGCTATCGTGACCGGGACAGCCCGCCTGGACGGCCATGCCTTGGCCCTAGGCGTCATGGATAGCCGCTTCGTCATGGCTTCCATGGGGACTGCCGTAGGTGAGAAGCTAGTTCAACTCTTTGACCTGGCGACGGCCCAAGGCCTGCCAGTAGTCCTCTATATCGCTTCTGGTGGGGCCCGCATGCAGGAAGGCATCCTGTCCCTCATGCAAATGGCCAAGGTCAGCCAAGCCGTAGCCCGTCATTCAGCGGCCGGCGGCTTCTACTGTGCCGTTTTGACCCATCCGACGACCGGTGGGGTTACGGCCAGCTTCGCCATGCAAGGCGATGTCATCCTGGCTGAGCCTGATGCCACGGTCGGTTTTGCTGGCAAACGGGTCATCGAGCAGACCCTGCGCAAGCCTTTGCCTGATGATTTCCAGGCGGCTGAAACCGTCCTAGGCTATGGCTTTATCGACCAAATCGTGCCCCGCGACCGCCAAAAGCGGATGCTGGCGCAACTCTTGACCATTCACGAGGGAGGGAAGGCTGAATGAAGGCTTATCAAATTGTCCAAAAAGCCCGTGACATTAAGCGTATCTCCACCTCGGATGTGATCGGCGCCCTCTGTGGCGACGACTTCATCGAGTGCCATGGCGACCGTATTATGGGCGATGACGCGGCCATTATCGGCGGTGTCGGCCTGGTGGACGACCAGCCCATGACCATTATCGGCATTCAAAAGGGCAAGACCACCAAGGAAAACATCAAGCGCAACTTCGGTTCAGCCAGTCCTGCTGGCTACCGCAAGGCCCAACGCCTGATGAAGCAGGCTGAGAAATTCGGCCGGCCCATCCTGACTCTCATTAATACGGCTGGTGCCTTCTGTTCGCCTGAGTCCGAGGAAAATGGGATCGGGGAAGCCATTGCTTCTTCCTTGCTGCTCATGAGTGAACTGACCGTGCCGACCATCGCCATTATTCTGGGTGAGGGCGGGAGCGGCGGTGCCATTGCCCTGGCCCTAGCCGACCAAGTCTGGATGCTGGAGAACGCTATTTATTCTATTCTGTCGCCTGAAGGCTTCGCTTCGATCTTATGGAAAGACGCCAAACAAGCCGGCAAGGCCGCCGACATGATGAAATTGACGGCCACCGAACTCTTGGACTTGAAAGTCATCGACCGCATCGTGCCCGAGACCTACAACTCCAAGCCAGTGGAAAATGACGTCCTCTTAGAGCGCCTAAGCCACTTGATCAAGCGCGAATTTAAGAAACTAGGCCAAAAAACGGCCCAAGAGCGCCTGGCCCAACGCCAAGACCGCTTCAAGCAATTTTAGGAATAGCGTCTGGCCCAACGCCAAGAGCGCTCAAGCAATTTTAGGAATTGTGACCGCCCGGGCCTAGCCCGGGCTTTTTGTGTGGCGTGGGTCAGCGGCGGGAGTAGGGAGCTGGGGGAGGGCCAAGCCCCAAAAAAGGCAGAAGCTGGGGAAAAGGTGACGAGCCAGTGGTCCACTCCGGAGAGTGGACCACTAGCTCCCTGGGAGAGGGCGGAAACCGGGTCAAAAGCCCGAAAAGCCGCGAGCCAGTGGACCACTTTAGAGAGTGGACCACTGGCTCCCCGGGAAGGGGCCGAAACTAGGCCAAAAGCCCGGAAAAGTCGTGAGCCAGTGGCCCACTCTGGAGAGTGAACCACTAGCTGGCTTGTTA
>ERZ773062.620-NODE-620-length-17632-cov-49.573818_pt1 | contig 17632 bp, 18 predicted proteins | sample MGYA00580626_ERZ773062 | MGnify/ENA primary metagenome ERZ773062 (study PRJEB29015, sample SAMEA2738003) | human oral metagenome | biome: human oral; feature: human-associated habitat; material: dental | place: China | collected 2058 ...
AAAAAACCAACAAAGTAAAGAGACTGGAATAAATCAAAAAGGAAGAAATTTTGAACGTCATATTAACGGCTTAGCAAAAAAACAATTTTCTAAACAGTCTGATGGAATAAAACGGAGTATTGCTGGGGAGACATATGAAATTGACGGAATTTTTTTTAAAGATGGGACTTTAGTTATTCTGGAAGCTAAAACACAAAATCAACCAACTAATATTATTGAGTTCTATAAGAATCAAGTTGAGTTAAATAATTACATAGAAAAATTTAAAAGAAATTCTAAATATTTTATTGAAAATGAGAAAAAAATAATGGCAAAAAAACTTGGGATATATAGTAGTGATATTAAACGAGTGATAAATATGTTGGTTTCCAATGTTAGTCAGTATAATTCGAAACAAGATGAAGTATATATTATTGATGAGATTGATTTTTCTAATTTTATGAATAGGAGAACTCCTCAGATTCATATTAGTGAAAAAGGTAATATACACTCTATAGGTATATTGCCTCAATTATATTCTGGTGAAGCAACTGTCGATCAATTATTAAATCTTTTACAATCAAATCATAAAAGAGAATTGATTACGCAAAGAATAAAATATAGAAATATACAATGTAACATAGGTGATAAGACTATCTCATTCAGTTTTAAGATATTAGAAGATATCAATGATACTATTTTGTAGTTTAGATAAAAATATCTATATATTTCAAATTTAGAAGGATTTTTTAAAAACTTCCACTAAAACAAGGAATGATCTCTTTTCAGTAATAAAGGAGTCTTTCACCTAGTTTAGGCTAGCTAGTAAGAGAGAAAGGGAAAGAAATGAAATCAGAGGATTATGCATGGAATGAGTTTGAACGAACTGTCTATAAGACTAAAATGAATCACCTACCCAGTCCTTACAAAGTTGCCATTTGGGACGACTCTGAGAAAAGATTGGAACTAGAACAAATACTGGATAGACTTCCTCAGAAAGAACTAGCTCGATGGGCATTAGAGAACTCGCGAAATTTCTTATCTTTAATTGATATCGGTGATGAAGATGAGAAAAATAAAATAATTCAGCAAGCTTATGAGGCTTTTGATGCACGATTGAGAAATGAGATCTCACCTCATGAGTTGAGAAAAGCAGGTTTCGCAGCAAACCTCCTCTCTAAAAATGCCCAAAATCAAATCGCTAAGTACGCTACCAGAGTCTTTGTACAAGCTATTTCAACAGCCCATATGAGAGGACACGCCATCGTTTCCGCGGATTATGCTATCAAAGTAAGGAATCTCCAAGAGGCAGACAAGTTAGAACTTGTGAGACAAGAACGAGAAAAGCAGATCAGACTGGCTGAATCCTTTTTAGCTAATGTAATAGATAAACGGTGAGAGAAGGCATAAAATACCAATCCTAGAAATAGCATCTAGGATTTTACTATGCTAAAATGGATAGACAGTCTCAAAGAATTCTAGTCAATTAATCTTGAGAATAGCTATTTTTAAGCGCATCGCTATACAATCGCAGCTTTAGTATTGGTCGCCCTTTATCAAACCAAACTTATCAAAGTGAGTTTAAGTAGAAAAGCTATTCTTTCTATTATTCATATGAGTCTTTTCTATCCACTTCTCTTTTTTATTTTTCAATCCTTTTCCTTACAGTATATATCGTCTTCTGAAGCTGGAATTTTACAGGCTCTTGTCCCGATTTTTACTCTCCTTTTAGCATCGGTTTTTCTCAAGGAAAAGACAAGCTTGCTTCAAAAGTTCTTTTTATTTTTATCCGTAGCAGGAGTAGTTTTCATCTTCCTTAGCAAAGGAGCGAATTTTGGTGCTGAGACTGCTAGCTTAGGTTTTCTCTTGATGTTGGGATCTGTTCTCGCCAATACAATAAACAATATCCTCAGCAAGTCCAAAGGAGGATGCTATCGGGCTATGGATATGACAGCTGTTGTGATATTTGTTGGCTTTATCACCTTTAATATGCTAAGCCTGACTTCGCACTATCTAGATGGCAACATATTAGCATACGTAGAGCCACTTGGACAGCTGCCCTATCTGCTTTCCATCCTCTATTTGGGAATTCTAGCATCTATCGTGACTGGTAGTCTCTCTATCTATGCTATTGTTCGCCTCGGAGCATCAACCGTCAGTGTCTTTGGTAATCTTGGAACAGTTTTGACCATTCTAGCCGGAGCTCTTATCCTCCACGAACCAATTTATAGTCACCATGTGATCGGAGCAACTTTGATAATCGCTGGAATTTTAGGCATGAACCTGATGAGAAAAAAGTAAAGATTGCTTAGCAGTCTTTTTCTTTATCTAAAAAATGCAGAAAATTCAAAATTTTTAATGAAATCAAGTTTAGAAAACAATAATTTTAATATAGCATGATAAAATAGATAAAAGAATGATACTAGGATAAAGAGGAGAGAGTGTAGAAATGAAGCAAAATGATATAGCTGAAGCTATTGCTTTTTATAACAGAAAAACCGAGACTTTGGTACGTCACATTATACCAGTATTAGATTGTGATTTGGTTGTGTATCATCGCCCTGGATGCTCAAGTAAAGGACATATTATTTTTTATCATGGAGCTTGTGGTCGTAGTCAGATGTGGGCTCATCAGTATGATGCCTTTGAAGGATTTGACCTCTACTTTGTGAATGTTAGAGGGCAGGGTGAATCACCTATGAAAGTTGGTCTACCTGACTTAGAAGGTGCTGTTCAAGATGTAGATGCTATTTTGTCCTATTTTCAGCTAGATGAGGTGATATTGGTCGGACATTCTTGGGGAGGAAATCCACTTCAAGAGTACACCTATCGACATCCAGAACGAGTTCTAGCCTTGGTCATGGTAGATAGTTGGGGACAGCATCGTTACCTATCAGATAAAGAGAGAAATCGCATAAAATATTCTTCTCTTATGTATAAAACGATTCCTTGGAAGGTGATTGCAGATAAGAACTCAAAGATGTGTACAGATAATCCTATCACAAGAGAATTAGTCAAGACGGCCATTATAGAAACTGGGCGAGATGTTTTTTTGAACCTTGGAATCACAGGTTTTTTAGCTGTCCATGAGATAGACGGCTATAATGGAAATCCTCCCATGCTATTAGTAAGAGGCGAAAACGATTTTCCCAAAAACCTAAAAAAAATTTATGATAGTATCATTGCTTTAAATCCCAATGCGCGTCAAGTAACGATTTCAGATAGCAAACATCAGCCTATGAATGACCATCCTGAAGAGTTTAATCAGCTTATTGGTGAATTTTTTGAAGAAGTAGTAGGCCCGTAGGATAGTATCTATCCAACTTGTGAAAATCCTTGGAACGTGATAAAATAAAGAATAGAAATAGATACAGGAGACAAGATGAACTACTTTAATGTTGGGAAAATCGTCAATACACAGGGTCTACAGGGTGAGATGCGAGTCTTGTCTGTGACGGATTTTGCTGAGGAACGGTTTAAAAAAGGGGCAGAGCTGGCTTTATTTGATGAAAAAGATCAGTTTGTCCAAACAGTGACCATCGCTAGCCACCGTAAGCATAAGAATTTTGACATTATCAAATTCAAAGACATGTACCATATCAATGCGATTGAAAAATACAAGGGGTACAGTCTCAAGGTCGCTGAGGAAGAACTAAATGACTTAGATGATGGAGAATTCTACTATCACGAGATTATTGGTTTGGAAGTTTATGAGGGAGACAACTTGATTGGAACCATCAAGGAGATTCTGCAACCAGGTGCTAATGATGTCTGGGTGGTCAAGCGAAAAGGCAAGCGTGATTTGCTTTTACCTTACATTCCGCCAGTAGTTCTCAATGTTGATATTCCAAACAAGCGGGTCGAAGTGGAGATCTTAGAAGGACTAGATGATGAAGATTGATATTTTGACCCTCTTTCCTGAGATGTTTTCTCCGCTGGAGCACTCAATCGTTGGAAAGGCTCGAGAAAAAGGGCTCTTGGATATCCAGTATCATAATTTTCGCGAATATGCTGAAAAGGCCCGTCATGTTGACGATGAGCCTTACGGAGGCGGTCAGGGAATGTTGCTCCGTGCCCAACCTATTTTCGATGCCTTTGATGCCATTGAAAAGAAAAATCCCCGCGTCATTCTTCTTGATCCTGCTGGGAAACAGTTCAATCAAGCCTACGCTGAAGATTTGGCCAAAGAAGAGGAACTGATCTTTATCTGCGGTCACTATGAAGGGTATGATGAGCGCATCAAGACCTTGGTAACGGATGAAATTTCCCTAGGAGATTATGTCCTGACTGGTGGTGAATTAGCAGCCATGACCATGATTGATGCTACGGTTCGCTTGATTCCAGAAGTGATTGGCAAGGAGTCTAGTCATCAGGACGATAGTTTTTCTTCGGGATTGCTCGAATATCCCCAATACACACGTCCTTATGACTATCGAGGCATGGTAGTACCAGATGTACTCATGAGTGGCCATCATGAGAAGATTCGCCAGTGGCGACTTTACGAAAGTCTAAAGAAAACCTACGAGCGCAGACCGGATTTGCTAGAAAACTATCAACTGACAGTAGAAGAAGAAAAAATGCTGGCAGAAATCAAAGAAAACAAAGAATAAAGGAGAATCCTATGCAAGTAATCAAACGTAACGGAGAAGTTGCCGACTTTGATCCAGATAAAATTTACCAAGCTGTCCTAAAAGCAGCTCAGACAGTTTATGTTTTGACAGATGATCTACGTCAAAACCTAGCTCAAGTCACTAAAAAAGTAGTCTTGGACTTGGAAGAAGCAAAAGTAGAACGTGCGACTATCAGTATGATCCAATCAATGGTTGAAAATCGTTTACTAGGAGCAGGTTACATCACCATTGCAGAGCACTATATCTCTTATCGCTTGCAACGTGATTTGGAGAGAAGTGGGTACGGTGACCACATCGCAGTTCACCTTCATTTTGAACAAATCCGTTAAGGAAAAGAGTGGGATGCATGAACATCTCACTCTTTCTTAAATCTATTTTTTTGAGCTCTCTGGACAGTGGATGGGACAAAACGTAGCCTTTTGATATCAGCGATTCGGATAATACGTGTCACATTTCTGGTAAAATTTTTGACAATAATCTGCTGACGACTGACATCATATTTGACAATGTCACCTGTAAAACTTGTCTCAGCGAGTATGACATGAACAGCTGTTTTTTTCTGGATTGCCTGTTCAATTGTGCTAATAAGGGAGTCGTTTTCAGAATAATCTTGTTCATCATGTCCACTGAGAAAGTCTCGTATCTTATCTAAGACTTGCTTGAATGTGTACCTCATAGGCATCTCCCTTCTTATCTATCCACATTATATAAAATTTTCCTAAAAACTACAAGATTTTTACGAATAGACTATAGAAAGCATATCACAAAAAGGAGTTAAAAATGGCAGAATTTACATTTGAAATCGAAGAACACTTACTGACCTTGTCTGAAAATGAAAAAGGATGGACAAAAGAACTAAACCGAGTTAGTTTTAATGGAGCACCAGCAAAGTTTGATATTCGTTCTTGGAGTCCTGACCATACCAAAATGGGCAAAGGAATCACCCTTACAAATGAAGAATTTCAAGTAATGGTGGATGCCTTCAAAGGCAATCAGTAAAAGGGCCACGGGACTATTGTCCCAGGCTCATTTTTTATCTTGAAAAATAAGCGATGTTTTTCAATCGTTCTAGTAGGGGACGACCAATGAAACTAATTGCAATGATCTTACCAAGGTCCGGGAGGATAAAGGGAAGGACACCAACTGCTAGCGCCTTATCGAATGGCATCCCAGCAAGGAAGTGGAGGCTGAGAATCCCTCCGACAAAGACGAGGGAATCGCCTAAGAGGTTGGCTAGGAAAATACGAATATAACCACTGTTTTTATGGATGAGATAAGATGTAAGTCCAGCATAGACAAGGTCGAACCAAAGATAGCCTGCACTTGGACCGACTAAAATGTGGAATCCAGCCCCTCCCCCTGCAAAGACAGGTAAGCCGATAGCACCCAGTAGGAGATAGAGAGCAACAGATAGGACTGCTTCTCTGGGTCTAAAAACAGTAGCAATCAGACCGATTGCGAAGTTTTGTAGAGTGAAGGGGACAGGACCGATAGGGAGACTGATTTGTGCCAAAACGGCGATAAGAGCAGCACCGATAGCAGGGATAGCGTAGATATGAGCTTTTTTCAAAACTGTTAACCTCTTTTCAAAATTATAGTAACTATTATACTAAGTCAGAAGAAAAAGTCAACCTATTTTTTATGATTAGGTAACAAATTTGTAACAGCCGATTTTGCATGTAAAAAGAGACCTCTTGAGGTCTCTTTCGATAATTAGCGCATGGTCACAAATTCTTCAGAAGCAGTTGGGTGGATAGCTACTGTAGCATCAAAGTCTGCCTTGGTTGCTCCCATTTTGATGGCAACAGCGAATCCTTGAATCATCTCATCCACTCCGTAACCAAGTCCATGAAGGCCAACAACTTTTTCATCAGCACCGGCGGTGATGAGTTTGAAGCGAGATTCTTGACGATGGTTTGTTACGGCAGAGTACATAGATGCAAAGCTTGACTTGTAGACTTTAATGTGATCTTGGCCGTATTCTTTGATAGCTTCTTCTTCAGTCAACCCGACAGTTCCGATCGCTGGGTGGGAGAAGACAACGGTAGGGATAGTGGAGTAGTCCATCTTAGCACTTGTTTTCCCATTAAAGAGACGTTCAGATAGGGTACGTCCTGCCTTGATGGCTACTGGAGTTAGTTCCTTCTCACCAGTCACGTCTCCAAGGGCGTAGATGCCATCTACAACTGTATTTTGATACTCATCAACTTGGATAAATCCTCGTTCGTTGAGTGTAACTCCAGCCTTTTCTAACTCCAACCCGTCTACATTTGGACGGCGGCCGGTAGCCCAGATAACTTGGCTTGCAGTGTGACTAGAGCCATCTTCGAAATGAATCGTAATGCCTTGCTCAGTTTTTTCGAGTCTGACCGGAACCTTATGTGTATGCAAAGGCAGGCCTGTTTTTTCCATTTCATTGACAAGACCTTCAACGATGTAGCTATCAAAACCACGCAAAGGACGGTCGCGGCGGACGAACAAATCAGTTTTTACACCAAGTGCATGGAGAACACCTGCTAGCTCAACCGCGATATAGCCAGCGCCAAGAATAGCAACGGATTCAGGAAGCTGCTCCCAAGCAAAGACATCGTCTGAGCTACCACCGAGTTCAGCTCCAGGAATAGTTGGGATGTTTGGACGAGCGCCAGTGGCAATCACGATATGTTTGGCACGAATCAATTCACCATTGACGCTGACGGTGTGGGAATCAACAAAATGAGCACGACCCTCAATCAAATCAACGCCGTTGCGCTTGAAACTTCCATCATAAGACGAGCGGGCACGGTCGATATAGGCTTCACGGTTTTGACGAAGTTTTGCGAAATCAAATTGAACATCTGAACTCGTAAACCCGTAGTCTGGACCGTAGTGGTGGAAACTTTCAGCGATTTGGGCTCCATACCACATGATTTTTTTAGGAACACAGCCAACGTTGACACAAGTTCCACCCAATTTTTTCTCTTCGATAACAGCTGCCTTAGCTCCGTGTTCACCAGCTCGGTTCATAGTGGCGATACCGCCACTTCCTCCCCCGATGGCGATGATATCATATTCTCTCATAGAAAACTCCTTATAGCTTTGATAGTCATATTCTATCGTTTTTACTTTTTGAATGCAAAAATCTGCTACGGCATAAGTAAAGAGTTGAAATTACTTGCTAAATATGGAAATAAGATGTATTGTGTAACTAGTACAATTGATGTACCAGAAAGAAGCTGAAAGTGAGTTTTGGAATGCTTCTCTTTTCTCACAGTACAATCATTGTTCAGAGTGGATAAATTTGATATAATGGTTTTTAATGGAAAATATGAAAGGTGTTTTGGGATGAAAAAAAATACGAAAAGAAAAAAATGGCAATTTTACACATCTATTGGAACTGCAAGTGTTGTTATTGTCGGGGCTATGGGGATTTTACTTTTTAGACAACCTTCTCAGGCTGCTGTTAAAGATGCCACCTCTCATTTGGTTGTTGCCAAAGAAGGAACGGTTGCCTCATCTATTCTCTTATCTGGTACTGTTACTGTAAAAAATGAACAGTATGTATACTTTGATGCAAGTATGGGTGAGATTGAAGAAATTTTAGTCTCTGTTGGCGACAAGGTAAGTGGAGGACAAGCGTTAGTAAAATACAATAGTTCTGATGCTCAGGCAGCATACGATGCTGCTAATCGTGCAGTAGCAAAGATTGATCGTCAAATCAATGAATTGAGAGAATCACGAAGTAAGGCCTTGACTTATTATGAAGAATATGGTGGTTCAGATGCTAGTACAGTATCTTCCCTTGATTCTCAGATTAAGGATGCTTGTGATAACCGCGCAGATGCAGAAGCACAAGCTAAAAAAGCAAAGGCTCAATTAGATGCTACAACTATCCTAAGTACAATAGAAGGAACAGTTGTAGAGGTAAATCGCGATCTCTCCAAATCTTCTGCAGGTAATGGCAAGGTCATGATCCATGTAGTGAGCAATGATAATTTGCAAGTAAAAGGTGAACTGTCAGAGTACAACCTTGCCAAGCTTTCAGTTGGACAAGAAGTGACCTTCACATCCAAAGTCTACCCAGATAAAACGTGGACAGGGAAGATCAACTATATCGCAACTTATTCAAAGAATGGTGCTGATGGAAGTAATGGTACAGGTGCATCTAATGTCGGCTCTAAATATCCATACACTATTGAAGTGACGAGTGATATCGGTGAGTTGAAACAAGGATTTTCTGTTAGTGTAGAAGTTAAAAGCGACAGCACATCTCTTCTGGTACCATTAACCAGCATCGTAGAAGAAGAAGGTAAAAACTATGTCTGGGTTGTTGACGAAGAGAATAAGGCTAAGAAAATCGAAGTTAGCTTAGGAAATGCTGACGCAGAAAACCAAGAAATCACTTCTGGTTTGACAAATGGGGCTAAAGTCATCAGTAATCCAACAACTTCCTTGGAAGAAGGAAAAGAGGTGAAGGCTGATGAAGAAACTAATTAGTCTAAAAAATATCTGTAGGAGTTATCGAAATGGAGATCAGGAACTGCAGGTTTTGAAAAATATCAACTTGGAAGTGAATGAGGGAGAGTTTGTTGCCATTATGGGACCATCAGGTTCGGGAAAATCTACTCTAATGAATACTATTGGAATGTTGGACACTCCAACTAGTGGTGAGTATTACTTAGAGGGGCAGGAAGTGGCTCGATTAGATGAAAAACAGTTGGCCAAAGTCCGTAATCAAGAGATTGGTTTTGTCTTTCAACAATTCTTTCTTTTGTCCAAACTAGATGCCCTTCAGAATGTTGAATTGCCTTTAATATATGCTGGAGTTTCAGCTTCCAAACGCCATAAATTGGCAGAGACCTATTTGAAAAAGGTAGATTTGACTGATAGAAGTCACCACTTGCCTTCGGAATTATCTGGTGGACAAAAACAACGGGTAGCTATTGCACGTGCCCTTGTCAACAATCCTTCGATTATCCTGGCAGATGAACCAACTGGAGCTTTGGATACAAGGACAGGAAGCCAAATCATGGAACTTTTGGTGGAGTTAAATGAAGAAGGAAGGACCATTATTATGGTCACGCATGAGCCTGAGATTGCAGCTTATGCAAAACGTCAGATTGTAATCCGTGATGGGGTTATTGCATCTGATAGTGGGCATTTAGAAGGGGAGGGGCATTAAGATGGAAAATCTGAAATTTGCCTTTTCATCGATTATGGCACACAAGATGCGTTCATTTTTGACGATGATTGGGATTATTATAGGAGTATCTTCAGTAGTTGTCATCATGGCTCTGGGAGACTCTATGTCTCGTCAGGTCAATAAAAATATGACCAAATCTCAGAAAAATATTCAGGTCTTTTTCTCGCCTATTAAAAGTAAGGACGGCTCTTTTACCCAAAAACAGTCTTCTCTAACACTGTCTGGTCGAGAGGATACAGCTTATGTTGTCCCACCCAAGACACAGGAAGCATGGGTTAAGGAAGCCGCTAAACTAAAGGGTGTAGATAGTTACTTTGTGACGAATAGTATAAATGTTACTCTGACTTATAAAGATAAAAAAGTTGAGCAGGCTAGTTTAACAGGTGGTAATATGACTTATATGACTGCCACTGAAAATGAAATAATCGCTGGTAGGAGTCTAAGAGAACAAGATTACAGAGATTTTGCAAGTGTGATCTTACTTGATGAAGAACTGGCTAACAGTCTTTTTGACTCACCACAGGCAGCTCTTAATCAGATAATCTCAGTTAATAACTTTCATTATCGAGTTATCGGAGTATACACAAGTTCTGAGGCTAAAACTGCAAAGATGTTTGGTATCGGAGGTTTGCCAATTACAACCAATACATCTGTTGCTGTTAATTTTAATATGGATGAAATCTCTAATGTTGTCTTTCGTGTGAATGATACAAGTCTTACTCCGACTTTAGGACCAGAACTCGCACGCAGAATGACAGAAATATCAGGAGTACATCAAGGAGAATATCAAGTTGCGGATGAAACAGCAACCTTTGAAGAAGTTCAAAAACTCTTTGGATTTATAACCACAATTATCAGTGCCATCGCAGGGATTTCACTCTTTGTTGGTGGAACTGGAGTTATGAACATCATGCTGGTTTCGGTGACAGAACGTACGCGTGAGATTGGTCTGCGGAAGGCTCTCGGAGCTACACGGGCTAATATCTTAGTACAGTTTTTGATCGAGTCCATGATCTTGACCTTGCTAGGTGGGATCATCGGCCTAGTCAGTGCAGCAGGCTTGACAATGTTAGCAGGTATCTTGTTGCAAAATATGATTGCAGGCATCGAAGTTGGGGTTTCCCTCCCAATTGCTCTCTTTAGCTTGGCTGTGTCAGCCAGCGTTGGTATGATATTTGGTGTCTTACCGGCCAATAAAGCCTCTAAGCTTGATCCGATTGAAGCCCTTCGTTATGAGTAATATAAACAAGAGGAAAAACAAGATGGACATTTATCTGTCTTGTTTTTGTATGGATTTTCCTATCGAAAATCACTAAAAATATGATATAATGAAGTGTTAGAAAAACAGGTTTCATTTGCCTGGAAAGGAAATATTATGTCTGAAAAGAATTTTTATATTACAACACCGATTTACTATCCATCTGGTAAACTTCATATCGGTTCTGCCTACACAACTATCGCCTGTGATGTCTTAGCACGTTACAAACGCCTTATGGGCTACGATGTCTTTTATTTGACGGGTCTTGATGAGCATGGCCAAAAGATTCAACAAAAAGCAGAAGAAGCTGGTATTACACCACAAGCCTATGTCGATGGGATGGCAGTTGGAGTCAAAGAACTTTGGAAATTACTTGATATCTCATATGATAAATTCATCCGCACAACTGATGATTACCATGAAAAAGTGGTGGCTCAGGTCTTTGAACGCTTGCTTGCTCAAGATGACATCTACTTGGGCGAATACTCTGGTTGGTACTCAGTCTCAGATGAGGAATTTTTTACAGAAAGCCAGCTGGCAGAAGTTTTCCGTGATGAAGCTGGAAATGTGACTGGCGGAATCGCTCCATCAGGTCATGAAGTGGAGTGGGTTTCAGAAGAGTCTTACTTCCTTCGCCTCAGCAAATACCAAGATCGTTTGGTCGAATTTTTTAAATCTCATCCTGATTTCATCACACCTGATGGTCGCCTTAACGAAATGTTACGCAACTTCATCGAGCCAGGTTTGGAAGATTTGGCAGTTTCTCGTACAACCTTTACATGGGGAGTACCAGTCCCATCAAATCCAAAACACGTTGTCTATGTTTGGATTGACGCTCTCCTTAACTATGCGACAGCTCTTGGATATGGTCAAGATGAGCATGGAAACTTTGACAAGTTCTGGAATGGAACAGTCTTCCACATGGTTGGAAAAGACATTCTTCGTTTCCATTCTATCTACTGGCCAATCCTGCTCATGATGCTCGATATCAAATTGCCAGACCGCTTGATTGCTCACGGTTGGTTTGTCATGAAAGATGGCAAAATGTCTAAGTCAAAAGGAAATGTCGTTTACCCTGAGATGTTGGTAGAGCGTTATGGACTGGATCCACTTCGTTACTACCTCATGCGTAGCCTTCCAGTTGGTTCAGATGGGACCTTCACTCCAGAAGACTATGTTGGCCGTATCAACTATGAATTGGCAAATGACCTTGGGAACCTCCTCAACCGTACGGTTTCTATGATTAACAAGTACTTTGATGGCCAAATTCCTGCCTATGTTGAAGGTGTGACAGAGTTTGATAATGCTCTTGCTGAGGTTGCAGAACAATCAATCTCTGACTACCACACCTACATGGAAGCAGTTGACTACCCACGTGCGCTTGAAGCAGTCTGGACTCTTATCTCTCGTACCAATAAATACATCGACGAGACTGCTCCATGGGTCTTGGCTAAGGATGAAGCTCTTCGTGACCAATTGGCAAGTGTTATGAGCCACTTGGCAGCTAGCCTTCGTGTTGTTGCTCACTTGATTAAACCATTTATGATGGAAACCAGTCGTGCAGTCTTGACTCAACTTGGTCTAGCAGAAGTTGTTAGCCTTGAGAACTTGAGCTTGGCTGATTTCCCTGCAGGTGTAACTGTGGTTACTAAAGGAACTCCAATCTTCCCACGTCTGGATATGGAAGAAGAAATCGCCTATATCAAGGAACAAATGGAAGGCAATAAACCTGCAGTCGAAAAAGAATGGAACCCAGACGAAGTCGAACTCAAGCTAAACAAGGAAGGAATCAAGTTTGAAGACTTCGACAAGGTTGAAATCCGTGTCGCAGAAGTCAAAGAAGTTTCAAAAGTAGAAGGTTCTGATAAGTTACTTCAATTCCGCTTAGATGCTGGTGATGGTGAAGACCGTCAAATTCTCTCAGGAATTGCAAAATACTATCCAAACGAACAAGAATTGGTCGGCAAGAAAGTCCAAATCGTTGCCAACCTCAAACCACGTAAGATGATGAAAAAATATGTCAGCCAAGGGATGATTCTCTCTGCTGAACATGATGGCAAATTAACCCTCCTCACAGTGGATCCAGCTGTACCAAACGGAAGTGTGATTGAATAAAAATAGACAGGACTAGTTCATGCTAGTTCTGTTTTTTTCTTTAGCTATTATGCTTTACAAACTAGTGTGAAAGTGGTATACTATAGGTGAAGCTACTAGTAGGTATTACAAAATAGATTAGAAGGGAGAAGGGATGAAAGAAACTCAGCTATTAAAAGGTGTTCTTGAAGGTTGTGTCTTGGATATGATTGGTCAAAAAGAGCGATATGGTTATGAGTTGGTTCAGACTTTGCGAGAGGCCGGATTTGACACTATTGTTCCAGGAACTATTTATCCTTTGTTGCAAAAGTTAGAAAAAAAACAATGGATAAGAGGCGACATGCGCTCGTCGCCAGATGGTCCAGATCGGAAGTATTTTTCGTTAACTAAAGAAGGAAAAGAGCGTGTCTCGGTCTTTTGGCAACAATGGGACGATTTGAGTCAAAAAGTTGAAGGGATTAAGAATGGGGGGTAAACCATGAAGAAAATGAAGTATTACGAAGAAACAAGCGCTTTGCTGTATGAGTTTTCTGAGGAGAATCAAAAGTATTTTGAGGAGCTGTGGGATAGTTTTAATCTTGCTGGATTTCTCTATGATGAGGACTATCTTAGAGAGCAGATTTATTTGATGATGTTAGATTTTTCAGAAGCAGAACGAGATGGTATGAGTGCAGAGGAGTATCTAGGTAAGAATCCTAAAAAATTAATGAGAGAGATGCTCAAGGAAGCACCTCGCAGTTCTATCAAAGAGTCCCTTTTGACGCCAATTCTTGTCCTAGCGGTATTACGTTACTATCAACTGCTAGGTGATTTTTCTAAAGGCCCTCTCTTAACAGTCAATTTGCTCACCTTCTTAGGGCAACTGCTCCTTTTTCTAGTTGGATTTGGGCTTGTGGCGATAATCTTACGTTGGGGTTTAGTCCAAGATTCTCCCAAAATGAAAATTGGCACCTATACTGTCGTTGGGATTCTTGTTCTGCTAGTTGTTCTAGGATATGTAGGAATGACAAGCTTCATACAAGAAGGAGCCTTTTATCTTCCTGCTCCCTGGGATAGTTTATCTGTCTTTACGATTTCGTTGGTCATCAGTATTTGGAATTGGAAAGAACCGATTTTTCGTCCCTTTGTCAGTATGATTGTTGCCCATCTTGTTGTAGGCTCTCTACTCCGTTACTATGAGTGGATGGGAATTTCAAATGTTTTTCTTACAAAAGTTATTCCTTTAGCTGTCCTCTTTATTGGAATCTTTGTCTTGTTCCGTGGGTTTAAGAAGATAAAATGGAGTGAAATATAGTCAAAAAGCCGTTGCAAAGCGGTTTTTTGTTATAATGAAGGAAAAAATGTTAGAAATTAAAGGAGAAAAATTTGATGAGATACATAACTCTTGGTCGAGATGACAAAGAATTATCAGAAATTGTTCTCGGTATGATGCGAATCAGTGACAAGTCGGTCAAAGAAGTTGAGGAACTGGTTGAAACAGCCCTCTCTGTCGGAATCAATGCCTTTGACTTGGCAGATATCTATGGTGGAGGTCGTTGCGAAGAATTACTAGGTCAAGTGTTAAACAATCGTCCTGACCTGCGAGAAAAGATGTGGATTCAGTCCAAATGTGGCATTCGCATTGAAGAGTTTACTTATTTTGATTTTTCAAAAGAGTATATTTTAGAATCAGTAGATGGAATTTTAAAAAGATTGCAGGTTGACTATTTAGATAGCTTGCTTCTCCATCGACCAGATGCTCTGATGGAAGCTGATCAAGTGGCTCAAGCCTTTGAAATTCTACACACATCAGGTAAAGTTAGAGATTTCGGTGTGTCCAACCAAAATCCTATGATGATGGAATTACTGAAGAAAGAAGTTAAGCAGCCTCTAGCTATCAATCAATTACAACTAAGTGCAGCATTCACACCTGGTTTTGAATCCGGTTTTCATGTCAATATGAAAGGGGACAAGGCAGCTTTGCGTGATGGTAGCGTCTTTGAATACTGTAAATTAAATGACATGGTTATTCAGGCCTGGTCAGTCTTGCAGTTCGGATATTTCAAAGGGAATTTTGTCGGCAATGAGAAGTTTCAACAACTAAACCAAGTCCTAAATCGACTAGCCTTAAATACGGTGTAAGCCCATCAGCTATTGCTATCGCTTGGATCTTACGCTACCCAGCTAAGATGCAGGCAGTGGTAGGAACAACCAATCCTAAACATTTAATAGAGGCAAGCCAAGCAAGTGATGTTAACCTGACTCGAAAAGAATGGTATGAGATTTACCTCGCAGCAGGGAATGATTTGCCGTAAGAGGAATTTGCATTTGAGAAATCACAGTCAAAAAGCCGTTGAAAAACGGTTTTTTTCCATTATTTATAAATTAACTTGATAGTCTTTAAGTAATATAGTAAAATGAGGGAAATAATTTATATCTACTGGAGATTGGAATGAAGAAAACACTCATATTTTTTGGGGTTGTTTCTCTTTTAACAACTTTAGTTTTATTTCTTTTATTTAAGAATCATAGAGAGAGTGATAACCAGAAAATACAATCAAATACTGAGAAAATAATAAAATCAGACTTTATAGATTTATCGGGAAATTATGTGTCTGTCTCAGGTGAGAAAGCTACTGTTGCTAAGAATGATCAAAATTGGAGAATTTCATACAGCACAGATGAGGGTGATGTATTTGGAGACTTTTCTACGGATTGGAAGGAAGATGGCAACAATAGGTCTTCTGTTACAGAATTTAATAAGTCAGACGGAAATAAAGATTTTAAAATATCTATTTTAGTTAATAATGCAGACGATTCGTCTAATATTTTAAAGGTAATCACCTTATCTGATGGAAATAAGAATCATGAAATGATATTTGCTAGTAGTAGTGATTATTTTAAAAATAGTAAGGATAATATTCTCCAAGGGGATTTAAGTGCTTTTGAAGGAACTTATTCTAATGGTTATTTAGAAAAAGCAATAGCAGAATCTAATTTCACTTTGTATGGGTATAATCCTGAAGATTATTTTAAGGATAATACTTCTGTTTTTCCAAGGATATCCAAACAAGAGGGAAATTGGGTGTTCTGGAGTGGATCTACTCATGCTCAATTCAAGTTGGATAAAAGTAAAACACCGAAGAAAAACAATGGTTATTATGAAGTTTACTTTGTAGGGGAAAATAGAAATGCAATTATTGGGCAAGAATTAGTGTTAACATTTATCCCTGCTAATGAAACTGGACCAGATAATGAAAAAACTCAAGAGAACAGAATTCTTTATGGGAAAAGTTATCTTAGACCATATAGTGCAGATTGGTGGAAATTTTATCAACATGACACAATTTCAGAAGTCGATTTAGATATTGAAGCGATTGAAAATGGTGATATTTCAACACTAGTTGGAATCTGGAGGAATGGTCGTGGAAATGAATTGATAATTAATTCTGATGGAAGTACCGGGGATGGAAATAGGATTAAAGTAATCAAAGATTCATCTAAGAAGAGTAGTGTTCCGTATGTTAGTTTACAAACTGGTCATACGAGTGCTGCTATAGGATTGTTTAAAATAGGATTTAAAAATCCTATGGGTGATCAATCTGATAGTTCAAGACCACGTTTAGTCATTACTCAATCAGCTGGAAATTATGATAAAGATTTTTATTATTACAGAGTAAAGTCAAGTGATTCTCATTAGTAGGTGAAATGTTCAGTAATCAGATGACATTTGAGCTTTTTTTGAGTTTAATAATTTTATGAAATATTTATTATGATGTACTCCTCTCAGCTGAACATGATGGCAAATTAACCCTTCTCACAGTGGATCCAGCCGTACCAAACGGAAGTGTGATAGGGTAAAAGCAAAAAACCAACGTTAGGCGCGTTGGTTTTTCTTGTTATGTACGAGATTTTCTAAGAAGTGGTCCATCTCCTTTTGCGACCTGAGGACAATTACTTTCTCTGGATAGGTTTCTTGAACCCCCTTGTAGCGTTCCTTAGCGGATTTGCTCCGCCCATCCCAGAGAATCCATCTGATAAATTCCCAGTTAAATTGCTCTTTACAGCCAGTTGCCATGCTTTCTCGAACTCGACCTCTGTATTTGAGATAACGCTTAAAGGCCCTCAGTAAGCAAGTCCAAGGTGAAAAATTGAGAAAGATGATTTGGTCAGCTTCTTGCATTCTTTCCTCGTAATAGCACCAAGAGTAGTTGCCATCGATGACCCAAGATGTTTCATGCTTTGTGAGAAAGCTTTTCATCTCGTTCAACATCCAATCGCGGTCACTGTCTTGCCAACCTGGTTGAAATTGGAGGGTGTCCATATGCAGTTTGGGGATGGAGTAGTGGTTAGATAACTTTTCTGCCAGAGTTGACTTACCAGCTCCAGAATAGCCGATGATTGCGATTTTCATTTTCTACCTTTTCGTAATGGAGGACAAAAAAACAGCCTCTATGGACTGTTTCTTATTTAGCAAGTTTAGCTGAAAGACGAGCTTTATCGCGGCTT
>ERZ773062.624-NODE-624-length-17579-cov-43.904246_pt1 | contig 17579 bp, 20 predicted proteins | sample MGYA00580626_ERZ773062 | MGnify/ENA primary metagenome ERZ773062 (study PRJEB29015, sample SAMEA2738003) | human oral metagenome | biome: human oral; feature: human-associated habitat; material: dental | place: China | collected 2058 ...
GTTCTGCTCCCAGATGCTGGGTTCGGCCTCGGGCGCGTCGGCGGGCTTCGTGTCCGCCGAGGCCGTTGCGCCCCAAGCGGACGGGGCCGACAGCGCAGCGGGCGAGGCTCGCCGCAAGCTTCCCGAGGTGCGAGACGTCGCCGTCATGCTTCTTGAGGCCGTCAAGCGCGGGCAATAGCCGCGCCTCACGCTCGATAAGGATGGCGGTGGCCCCGCAGCTTGCCTGCGGCCCCCTAGCGGCACTGCGAGAGGTCCACCGGCCAGGCGCCTACTTCTCGTCCTCCGGGGCGATCTCCTCCAGGCCCACCAGGAAGCCGTCCTCGTCGATGACGTTGCCTCCCACGAGTGTGGCGATCATTCCGGCGGCCTTCTCCACGTCCTGCGTGGAGCGCAGCCGCTCCAGGCGCGCGGTGCGGCTCAGCGCACCCGCCCCCGGGGTCGGCGCGGCTCCCGGAAGCCACCTGACCTGGTACTCAATGATCGCTCCGGCGGTCCAGGGCTCCCAACGCAGAACACGCGGGGGCGTGGGCACCGTGTGGACCTCGATCATCATGTCCGACCTGTGTCCGATCGGGCTCACGAGCGCATAGCCGTCGACGACCTGCGGCTTGTCCGCCTGCGCCTCAAGCTCCTCGCGTGCCTTCGCGATCTTCGACGCGATGTCCTCGCGCACGGGCCCCAGCTCGGCCTTGATCTTCTCGATCTGGGCGGCCTGAGCCGGGCTCAGGGGCGCCGGCTTGGAGGCCTGCGGGCTGATGTCTCGCGCGTCCTTCATGTCGGCGAAACCGGCGCGCTCACGCATTGCGTCGAGCAGGTCCTCGGGAGCGATCCATCGCGGCGAATAGACCGTCAAGTTCACGGCGGAGTCCGCGTCGGGTACCATCACGTAGCCGCTGCCCGCGATCCTCATTCCCCCGGCGAGGCGCCGCGCCATGCGGTGCAGCGCCTCGAGCACCCGGTACTCCAGGCCGGTGGGGACGCCGTCGGGGAAGGCCTTGGCCCATTCGCCCATGACGGCGCTGCCCGCCTGCCGGGCGCGCGCGACCGGGCAGCGCAGGATCCACGCATTCGTCAACGAGGCCGGGGTCCCCAGGGCGGATCGGGTCGGCTGGTCGAGCGTCCACGGCCCCTCAAGCTCTGCGTCGGAGGACAGGCGCAGGCGGCCAGGAGCGATCCACCCGGACTCGTCCCACATGGAGATAGCCAGAGCCTCGAGCTCCGCGGGATCGACCGCGTCGGACACGAGGAAGAGGTGGTGTTCGCGTGCCTCCTGAGCGTCGATCACGCCCGCGGGTTCGCTCACCTCGATGGCTGCGGCGATGGGGGGCGCAGCCTCGGCGCTCGTGATCTCTCCGTCCGCGGCCACCTGGAACGCGGCGTCCGCGGCGGTGAGGGACGTGAGGGACACGTTGGTTTGCGTGAGCGGGCTGGCCCCCGACGAGGTCTGCGGGTGCGGGTCGGCGAAGGTGCGGGGCGCGGTGGCCATGCGTTCCCTCAGGGAGCGTCTCTGGGGCGAGTGTTCCGCGGTCTCACCGTGGTTCGTGACCGTCTCGGCGCTTGAGGTCATGCCCGGGAGGGTGACCCCCTTGATGATGCCTGTGCGCGCAGTCGGTGGGGCAACCGGTGGCATGCCCGCAGGCGCGGAGGCCCCCATGGAGGGCACGCCCAGGAGCGGCGTCGGTGCGGGCGGTTCGGCCAGGGTGGTCGCCGTCTCTGGGGCGGGCGGGTAGCTTATCTCGCGAGCCTCGCGGGCCTCGCAGGCAGCTCGGGCTTCGCGCTCGGCGCGCATGCGTTCGCGCCTCGACGGAGGCGGAGGGGGAAGAGACACCATCATGTCACCGTTCGATGCGAGTGCGCGTGAAACGTTCGTGGGTCCGCGAGGGCGTGGGTCCGCGCTGCCCCTGGTAGTGGGAACCCAGCCCCTGGGATCCGTAGGGATGGAGCGCGGGGGAGGACAGGTCGAAGAAGCACAGCTGTCCGATCTTCATGCCCGGGTAGAGAAGAATCGGCATCGTCGCCGTGTTCGACAGCTCGAGGGTCACGTGCCCGGAGAAGCCGGGGTCGATGAAGCCCGCCGTCGAGTGGGTGAGCAGACCGAGGCGCCCCAGCGAGGACTTGCCCTCCAGGCGGGCGGCGATGTCGTCGCCCAGGGTGACCAACTCGTAGGTGGCACCGAGGACAAACTCCCCGGGATGCAGGACGAAGGGCTGATCGGGGTCCACCTCGACCAGGTGGGTCAGGTCGGATTGGTCTGCCGCGGGGTCGATCACCGAGTACCTGTGGTTGTCGAACAGGCGAAACAGGCGATCGAGCCTCACATCAATGCTGGCCGGCTGAACGAGGTCGCGATCCAGGGGATCAAGCTGAATACGTCCAGCATCCAGGGAGGCGTTGATGTCGCGGTCACTGAGCAGCATGACTTGATTGTCGCATACTCAGCGCCGCGACAACAGCCCCAGGGTTCACTCCAGCGGGCGACCCTGCGCGTCGTACGCGTAGGAACCGGAACGCATGAGAATCAAGATGAACTCGATGAAGGCCCAGACGGCGGAGACGATCGCGCCGATGAAGGTCAGCGTGAGAACCAGCTGGATGATGCCTCGCGTCGTGTAGCCCAAGTAGAAGTTGTGAATGCCGAGGGTCCCCAGGAAGAACGCCAGGAGCACGGCGATGATCCACTGTTTGGGCGGACCCGCGTAGGCCTGGCCGTAGCTCGCCTGGGCTCCGTAGGCCGCCTGGTCGTAACCGGGCTGGCCGTAGCCCGCCTGGGCTCCGTAGGCCGCCTGGTCGTAACCCGCCTGTGCTCCGTTGGCGTCACCGGCCGACGCCGAGTCGTAGGCAGTTCCGTAGGTGGTCGTGCCCGGAGTGGCCATGGACTCATCGAAGTCGGGGGCCGAGGCCTGGGGGAAGCTCGGCGCGTCAGGGCCAGGAACCTGAGGAGCGGGGATGTCGGCCGTCGCGTTGTTCGCAGGCATGCCAGGGGCAGCGGAAGCACCCGGTGTTGCCTCGGAGGCAGCGGCCTTCGTGGGATCCTCCGAGAAGGAGGGGGTGACCTGCGGATCGGGCGTCGTCATGAATGAAGCCTTTCGGTAGTCGGTGGGCCCGGCGGGGCCATACTCGTACAGCCTAGCGCGCCTGGCCAGGCTCGGGGTAGAGACGTCCACCCCGAGAAATCCCTGATTGGCCCGGCACCCTGTCGGCGCTCGGCGATACTCCCCGCCATCACCGCCACAATGCCCCGCGTGCCCCGTTGGGCGTATCCGCCGGTGGGGCGAGAAGGGCAGGTGGGTATCAAAGATACAAAAGATACAGGTGTGGGGTCCGGCAGCTGCCGGACCCCACACCGAGCATCTCATCGTGCGACGCCCTGGGCGTGCGCGAGCAGTGGCTCAGACGGTCGGAACGCCGTTGGCGTCCTTCTCGTAGATCCACTTGCCCATGAAGGTCATGATGGCGCACGCGAGGGCGACGAGGCCAACCACGAAGACCAGCAGGGAGCCGATGCCGGCGAGGATGCCGCTCTCCATGGCACCGCCGACCGCGAAGATGACGTAGCTGAGAATCATAGCGGCGACGCGGATCGCGCCGATCTTCATGTGACCGAGGTAGAAGTCACCGGCGGCGATGCCGCCGAGGAAGAAGTTAAGCAGGCCAGCAACCATGCGGGACTTACCCTGGCCGGCGGGCTGGTTGAAAACGGGCTGCTGAGGAGCGGACATGTTGTCTCCTGTGTGTTGATGGGCCCCGAGGCGGGGCAAGCTGTATCTGAAGGCATGGTCAGACTATATGAACGATCAAGATTTGTACAACATCCGACTTGCTTTATGTCTCACATCACAGATTGGGCCTCATGGGGCGCCCCGCGTGTCCCGCCTTCCATACACTGACTGAGTGTTCACAAAACCGACGATCGACGCCTCGCAGGCCCTCCTCCACGACCTGCCCCGCTGGTTCGCCACACACAGGCGCGACCTGCCCATGCGCAGGGACGACGTCTCCGACTGGGGCACCCTTGTCTTTGAGATCATGAGCCAGCAAACTCCGATCACGCGCGTTCAGCCGATCTGGATCGAGTGGATGCAACGCTGGCCGACGCCCGCTGATCTCGCCCGCGCCTCGTCGGCGGACATCATCGTCGCGTGGGCAAACCTCGGATACCCCTCGCGCGCCCTGCGCCTCAAGTCCTGCGCGGCCACGATCGTCGCCAAACACGACGGCGAGGTCCCCCTGACCATGAAGGAGCTCACCCTCCTTCCCGGCGTGGGCACCTACACGGCCAGCGCGCTCCTCGCTTTTCGTCACGGGGTCAGGATCCCCGTCCTCGACACGAACGTCCGCCGAGTGCTGGTCAGGTTTCTTGACGGTCGAGAGTTCCCACCCCACGCCACACCCTCCAAGAGGGAGACGACGCGGGCCGACGAGCTCCTCCCAGCAGACGGGCACCAGGCGGCGGACGTGAGCCTGGCGCTCATGGAGTTCGGCGCCCTCGTGTGCACGCAGCTCACCCCCTCATGCGACGACTGCCTCCTACGCCCGACGTGCGCCTGGGCGCGGGCCGGTTTCCCCAGGGAGCACAAGCGCCCCACGCCTCAGCCCTACGCAGGGACGGACCGGCAGGCGCGCGGACGGATCATGAAGGCCCTGCGCACCGCACACTTCGAGGGGAAGACAGGCCTGACCAAGCGGCGGGTCCTCGACGCCGCTCGCATCGAGGGAGGCGACCGCTACCAGCCAGCACGCGTCTATCGGGCGCTCATCAGGGACGGCATGATCGTCTACGACGAGGAACTCAAGCGCGTCACCCTTCCCCGCTGACCGTCACCCGCCCCGTGGCTCTCCCCGCGGCGCGAGGAACTCCACTGCCCTCGCGCGTCAAAGGATCGGCCGCGAGGCCCTGCGCGGCCGCGCTTTCAGTACCTGATCGCGTCAATCGGCTTGATACGCACCGCCGCGAACGCGGGGATGATGCCGCACAGGGCACCAATGCTCGACGAGATGGCGACGCCAGCCACCGCGGCCGCGACCGGAAAAGCGGGGGTCTCACTGAGGGTGATCCCGAGCGTCTCGAGCGGCAAGAAGCGCACGACCACCACCGCGATCCCGACGCCGACGACACCGGCGGCGAAGGTGGCAACCACGGACTCCATGAAGACGGAGAAGAACACTCGTCTGCCCGAGGCCCCCACTGCCCGGCGGATCCCAATCTCGCGCACACGCTGACGCACGGTCACGATCGCGACGTTGAGCAAGCCGAGCGCCCCCAGGAAGATGATGATTCCGCCGATGACCATGATGACGGTCGAGATCATGCCCAGCTGCTCCTCCCCCACGTCCTGGTGCTCGCCGCCCGAGACGCCGACCCGCCACCCCTCACCCAGGATCGCCGCCAGGGCGCGGGGCAGGACCTCCCGGGCCTCCTCCGCCTGGCTCTCTCCCACCCAGGCGATCATCGTCGGGGAACTCATCTGCGGGAAGGCCAAGCGCGCGGCATCGTAGTGGGCAAACACGGTCGGCATGTCGTAGCGGCTCGTTGCCTTGGCGACACCCACCACCCGCATGGCCACCCCATCGCCCGTATGCAGGACGATCGGAACCTGGTCGATGGGGGCACGGCCCAGCTGGTTCCACAGGGGCTCGGAGATCACGACGGGCGTGAGCCTCTGGTCGGCGTCACCGGGCTGTACCCAGCGCCCCGCCAGCAGGCGGGTTCGGAAGATCACCGCGTACGAGGGGTCAACCCCCTGGAAGGTCACGTCACTGACCATGTCCGCGATCCCGGACAACGGATAGCCGCGGTAGTGACCCGAAGACCTGGCCTGGCGGACCTCGACGATCTCGCCGCTGCCGACGGAGGAACGAGACCAGTAGCGAATGTCGGTTCGCGAGGCCAGGGTCGCCATGGCCTCGCCGACCGGATCGGCGTCGTTGAGGGGCTTCGCGCTGGGTACATCCCCTCGACCCGCTCCGCCCGCGGCCTCGGAGGCGTCCCGAGCGTCCTCCCGCCCGCGCTCGCCATCCTGACCCGAGGCGGGGTTGTCGGGAGACAGGCGCAGGGTGACGGATCGCCCCTCGTAGAGTTCGGCCAGCTCGCGCGAGGACTGCAGGACAAGGTCACCCAGAGCGATGACGACCGTCATCGCGGCCACCGCGGCCACGACCCCGACGAGGGAGAGGACCACGCGGGCCTTCTGCACCTTGACCTCGCCCCACGCCTCAATGAGCGCGCCCAGAAGCTGAGTCGCAGCGTTCATTCCGTGCCCCTTCCGTCGGCGGGCGGCGCCGGAGGGGGCGCAAGCACACCATCATTCCCATCGGGCTCGGCCGTAGAAGGGCCCGCGTCGGCGCGTCCGAGGAGGGCGGCGGCGTCGGATACCTCGTGCAGGGTGCCGTCGTAGAGCTCGAAGGCCCGCGAGGCGCGGGAGGCCACCGCCATGTCGTGGGTGATGACGATGAGGGCCGCCTCGGACTCTCGGGCGACCTCCTCCAGCAGGTTCATGACGGTCCCGCCCGTGTCCGGGTCCAGCGCCCCGGTGGGTTCGTCGGCGAGAATCACTCGCGGGCGGCGCACCAGCGCGCGAGCGATCGCAATGCGCTGCTGCTCGCCGCCGCTCATCTCCCCCGGGTAGGAATCCGCGCGCTCCGCCAGGCCAACCCGCTCAAGCATGTCCACGGCGATCGAACGCCTGCGCAACAGCTGGGGTCCGGACCCGTACAGGAGAGGCACTTCGACGTTCTCGACCGCCGTTCGAGCGGCAAAGATGTTGAATTGCTGGAACACGAAGCCAAAGTCCCGCCCGCGCAGGCGAGCGCGACGCCCCTCGCTCAGGCGCGTCGTGTCCACGCCGTTCAGCTCGTAGCATCCCGACGTGGGCGCGTCCAGGAGCCCGATGATATTGAGCATCGTCGACTTGCCCGTTCCGGAACGCCCGACAATCGAGATGTGCTCCCCCGCGTCGACGTCGAGGCTGACGCCCCGCAGGATGTGCAGGTCCTCGCCGTCGGGCAGGACCACCGTGCGGGTCACGTCCCGCAGGCGCACGAGGCTCATCTCGGGCCCATCCCGTCCTCGGCGCCCGTGCCGTAGGGACCCGCATCCCTGTCGGAACCGTCGACGCTCGCGTTGGGCGTGAACTCCAGGATCTCCTCGCCCTCGCTCAGGCCTTCCTTCACCTCAACCATCTTGCCGTCGGTGATTCCCAGGGTGACGGCCCTCTTCTCGGGGGCAGCGGGGTCCGAGGTCGGAATGTACACGGTGCCCGACTGGTAGCGCCCCTCAACCGCGGAGATCGGCACCGCGAGGACGTCACTGGCCGAGCCCGCCGTCATCTGCAGGGTGACCTGAAGCCCGGCAAAGACCGTCTGGTCGGAGGGGATCGCGCAGCGCGCCTTCAGGTCCGTCAAGGAGGATCCGCCGTTTTCGCCGTTCGCCCCTCCCTTTGGGTCCTGAGCCTTCGCGGTCGCACTAACGAGCTTGACGCCCGTGCATTCGAAGGGGGCGGGACCGTTCTTGATGGTGACGGTCGCGGTTGACGGCGCATCCTGGAGGCGATACATCTGATCGGCGCTGAGCGAGGCAACCGCGGAGAACGAGGCGGGGGCAACCGTCGCAACCGTGTCACCGATCGCAAACTGCTGCCCCATGAGGACACCCGTCGTCACCGTCCCGTCGCCGGGGGCGACAACGTTGTCGTACTTGTAGGTCGGCTCGGCGTTCTCCACGGTCACGTTGCCGTCCTCGTCCGTGGTCTGCCTGGCCTCGCCGGGAATCTCCTTGCGTATCTGCACGATGGCATCCCCCTTGGACACCCGGTCTCCATCGTTGACGTAGACGCGCACGACGACGCCATCCAGCGTTGCCCGAGCGGCCAGGGACTCGTCGGCCTGAATCGTGCCGGTGACGCTCACGGTATTGGTGATGTCCGCGCGCCCAACCGGGATGGTCATCTGACCGAAGGAACCGCCCGGTTCCATGCCGTCGCCGTCCCGGTCGGTGGCCGCCACCGGGAAGAACGCAAACTTCACCAGGGCGACCGCGATGACCACCCACGCGAGGACCTTAACGATATCGAGCACCTGGGCGATGCGGGTATGGCGGGCCACGTGATTCTCCTCCGACGTCCACTGATCGCCCAATTGTAGGGTCCGCGTCACATGACCAGCAAGGGGTTGCAAAGCCAGCGGGGAGAGCCCCCGCTGGGATTGTGCGCCCCCGGCTCCTACGATTGGGGCAAGCCCCGGGAAAGGACACCATGCTTCGCCGAGCCACCCCCGCCGACGCCGACGCGCTATCTGAGCTCGCTCGGGAGTGCTTTCGCCAGACATTCGCGCACCTGTACGCCGCCGAGGACCTGGCCACGTTCCTGGACGAGGCCTACGCCCCGTCGGTCCTACGCTCCGAACTGAAGGAGCCCGATCGAGCGACGTGGCTCCTCTTTGCGGAGGAGCATGACGAGTCCGGCACCGCCGCTGCGCGCCCCATCGGCTACGTGAGCGCGCGGCCCGCACGCCTTCCCCACCCGGAGGTGGCGGCGGGCGACGGCGAAATCCAGCGCCTCTACGTCCTGAGGGAGTACCAGGGCGATGGTCGGGGAACGCTCCTGCTGGAGACCGCCCTCGCGTGGCTCGAGCGACACGGGCCTCGAACCCTGTGGATCGGGGTGTGGAGCGAGAACCTGGGGGCACAGCGGCTCTACGAACGTCACGGGTTCGCGATCGTGGGCGAGTACTCCTTCATGGTCGGATCACATGCCGACCGCGAATTCATCGCCCGCCGGGAGCGCGGGCGCTAGGTCGCGCGTCGATGCGGGGACACGAGGCGGAACTCACCGGCGCAAAAGGCTGGCGAACGCGGCGTAGCAGCGGGCCCCGAGGCGCATTGCCTCGGGGCCCGCTGCGGCGATGATCAGGACTGGTCAGACTCGGCGATCTTCTTGCGCACCTCGTCCATGTCAAGGCCCTGAATCTGCGAGATCAGGTCTTCCAGGGCGGACAGGGGAAGCGCGCCCGACTGGCGGAACACCGCAACGCCGTCACGGAACGCCATGAGGGTGGGAATCGAGGTGATCTGCGCGGCCATCGCGAGCTGCTGCTGATCGTCGGTGTCGATCTTGCCGAAGACGACGTCCGGGTACTTCTCCGAGGCCTCTTCGAAGATGGGGCCGAACTGGCGGCACGGGCCGCACCAGGTCGCCCAGAAGTCGACTAGGACGATGCCGTCGCCGGACACGGTCTGCTCGAAGTTGTCCTGCGTGAGGGTCACGGTGGCCATGATTCTCCTTAAGTCGTCGGCGCTGGCCGACTGGTGGGTTGGGGGCGGGTCGCCCCGCCGGTGAACTGTCTTAATCAACGGGCGCGGCCCGCCCGCTATTCCCCCGAGGGAAGGGAAGCGGAGGTGACGTGACGCACGCTGTCCTCGGAGGCTCCGAGGCCCCTGAGGATGAACGTCTCGACGAGCGCGAGAGCGGATTCCCGGCGCGCCGGGTCCCGCGGTAGGCGTTGCCCCTGCAGCGTTGCGTGGATGAGGTGAACCGCTCCGAGCGTGTTCTGCTGAGCGATGAGCCCACGCTCCATCGCCTCGTCGAGGATTCCGATCAAGAGCTCGCCCACGACTCCGGCGTGGTCGTGCAGGTGAGAGGCGTTCTCTCGGGTCATCTGCCTGCCCACCGCCATGCTGGTCTTCACGTGGTAGCGGCTGATCATCTGCAGGTGCGACCTGATGTAGATGCGCAGGGACATCAGAGGATCGGGCTCGGCCTCAAGGCGCTCGGCGAGCACCCGGGTAAACTGCTCGGTCACGCGGCGCATGTAGGCCAGCAACAGCACCTCTTTGTCCGCAAAGTGATTGTAGACCGCCGTGCGCCCAACGCCCGCCCGCGCGGCGATCTCGCTCAGGGTGATCGACTCGAAGGATTGTTCACCCAGGAGGGAACCCAGCGCCTCGAACAGGCGCGCGCGGGTTAGCTCTCGGTGGGAGGCGAGGGACTCACCAATGATCTTCGGCATGGGCCCATTCTGACACTTGCGACCCTTGTGTCGTCAAATTGTGGGCGCGCCTGCAGCTCGCGACCACGGCCTCGACGACGGGCAGGTCCGCGCCGATCCAGGGCAAGTCTGCAAGCTCACCGAGCGCGGTCCACCGGGCCTCCAGGTGCGAGCGTCCCGCGCTCGGGGCGGGGGAACCGGGGGCTACCTCCGCCAGCCAGACGGCCATCTTCCGTCCCCCCAGAATCGGCCACCACCGGCCCCCCTCCGGACAGATGCGCCGACCCATGGTCAGGCGCGCACCCAGCTCCTCGGCGATCTCTCGCGTGAGCGCCGCCACGGCATCCTCACCGGCTTCGACCTTGCCGCCGGGAAGCTCGAACTGTCCGCGCAGCTCCCGCGGGTAGGCGCGCGAGCAGGCGAGCAGCTTCGTCGGGCGGCTCAGGGAGTCGAGAATCGCGGCTGCCACCACGGGACGAGGCACGGGAACTCCAATCGATCGACTACCCCACAGTCTATCGGCACGACGCGCCCGCCCACGTTGCGGCGATCGCCGGAATCGACCTGTTCCCAGCTGGACAGGCGGACGGGTGAGGAGCCGGGCATGAGGTTGCGAGGCCATCGTCGATGACGATATGATCGACGGGTCGATTCCTTCGGGACGATGAATTGCGGGCGTAGTTCATCGGTAGAATGGAAGCTTCCCAAGCTTCAGAGGCGGGTTCGATTCCCGTCGCCCGCTCCAATAGGACGCTCATTTGGATGCAAAGTATCCGGGTGAGCGTTCTTCGTTTTTTCCCTGGTATTCCGGGGTTTCTGGGGTTACCGGCTGCGGCAGGGGGTTGCCTGCTGGTGGGGTTGAGAGGCCCGGCAAGGGTGCTTCGGCCGGTTTCGGGTACTGCGGTGAACCGCGCGTCAAAAGGTATCGCGGTTATCGATCACCACTCACCGTCTCTGGTGTGCGCCAGCTTTGGAATGGTTCGAGTAAACGTGAGGGCGAGACTTGCCGACACTGCACCCGTGATACTGCCGGCATCGGAGGAGTTGGCTAGCCTCTGGCATCGATCATCACAGATGAATCGGCACTACTTACGCGTTGAAACGGAACTCAACCATATCGTGAAACCGCGAGTATCTGATGAAGTTTCAAGCCTCATTGAATGGCGCAACACACTACATATGAGCAAGTGTGGGGTAGCAGCACGTTGCCACCACCCCACACTTGCAGCGTATCGATCGCACAGGTTCCCATCTCTTGAGGTATGCCACTTAGGCTAGTGGGACAGTCAGCAGCGATATCGGCTCATCTGCCTGCCCCAGTAGCGTTTTCACGGTGTTTTGCTGGACCTCGGCGCGGCGATGCAGGAATCCTGAGTTTGTGGTGTTGTCGGGTAGATATTGATTGACTACCCATGCCCTGGGGATTATTCCCGCCCGCTGGAGATCTTGCGACAACTCTTGTGCTTCGAGAATAGGTGTTGTCTCTGGGAGGGTAACGAGGATGGAGAATGTTACGTTCGGGTCACGCAGCCTGGTAAGCGCTGTGATGCGGCCTGCTACGTCCTCGCTCACTCCGGCTTGGCGCATGAGTTCACGATGATAGGAGCCTGTTGCATCCAATAGGAGCAACGTGTGTCCGGTGGGTGCAGTATCAAGCACCACCCAGCGGTGCTCGACTTCATCCAGGACTGAGGAAAATGCACGGAACACGGCAACTTCCTCGGTACAAGGACTAGCCAGATCCTCCTTGAGTTGTGCGTGAGCGACAGCGTCCAAAGTGGCGCCCTTGGTTTCTAGCACTTGCTGGCGATACTCTGCTACGACTCGCGCAGGATCGATACTGGTGATCTCAAGGTTGGAATACCGTTCACTCAGTCTGGCATCCAAGTGTGATGCTGGGTCGGTAGTGGCGAGCAGGACCTGGCGGCCTTGCTGCGCCAAGCTAACGGCCACGGCTTGGGCAACACTGGTTTTCCCTACGCCGCCCTTCCCCATTGCAAGCACGACCTTTGGGTCGCCGGTAGCGATGGTGGTGACCAGCTGGTCGAGAGATCGCTCCATAACATCAAGAACAGCCTGACTTCCATCATTCGCGCGCGCAGTGGCACGGCCGGGCTCAAGTTTCACCGGTGTGATGGCGGCCAATCCTTCAACCCCCATCACTGGCTGGGCGCTCATCGGCACACCGAACAGTGCTAGCTTTCCCAGCGCCGTGTAGGTTTCTGTCAGATGACTCAAAGTGCTTTGCTCGACTGCGAATAGTCGTTCATGGAGAGGGTCCCCATCAGATGGAGGCAGGATTCCATTGATGACCAAAGCGGATGCTCGCACTCCCAACGCTTCAAGTTCGTACGCTGAGCGTTGTGCTTCGGCCAGAGTGGATTCTTCTGGGCGTGCGACCAGTGTGAGGGTTGTTTGTTCTAGATCCCCAAGGACGGCCACAGCTCGTTCGTAGTCGCGTCGGTGTTTATCAAGTCCAGATAGTGGGCCCAGACAAGAGGCATCGCCAGCACCGTTGCTGATGAAGGTTGACCAGTCCCCTGGCAGTGCCAACAAGCGCAGGGTGTGGCCAGTGGGTGCAGTGTCAAAGATGATGTGATCGTAGGCGTCTTGCAGGTCGGGGTTGACAAGGAAATCCACGAACCGGTTAAAGGCCGCAACCTCGACGGTGCAAGACCCTGAGAGGGTTTCCTCCGTCTCAGCAAGAACTTCGGGCGGAAGGAGATCACGAACTGGCGCAAGGACAGACTCGCGATACAGGGCGGCTTCAGCTTGGGGGTCAATCTCAACAGCATCGAGAACAACCCTGCCTTGAGTGTTATCCAAAAGATCACCCAGGGCAGTCACCCGAGCTCCGATCGGCCGGCCAAACACCTGGGCGACATTGGAAGCTGGATCAGTGGATACGAGCAGCACACGCTTCCCAGTCTGCGCTAGATGTACTGCTGTCGCACATGACAAAGAGGTCTTGCCAACTCCACCCTTGCCCGTGAAGAGTAGGTAGCGACTACCAGGGGGCCATTGCGTTAGCAGCATGCCGAACCTCCACAGCATGACGTGGACTGCACGGGCGTTAGCCGCATGGCGTCAGCGTTCGGCACGACTACCGGTTGGCCGCCAGCGGACCAGGCACGGAGTTCGTCAATGCTTGGGTAGCGTCCGGAGAGCACCAGACGCCCATTGACCACGATAGCGGGAAGGGCATCTGACCCCTCGTCGGTCAGGAGCCGCTTGACTGCTGGCTCGGCAGCAAAGTCCAAGGGAGCATTGGCGAGGTTGTGGCGGACAACCTCGATTCCTTCAGCTTTGGCATTAACAAGAGTGGCGCTGATGTCTACGAGGGACTGATCAACATCCTCGCCGCACACCCCGGATGAGCAGCACAAAGATGGGTCATAGATATGGACGGTATTCATGGAATCCTCCTCAAAGTAGAACACTTCGACGAATGTCGATACATGAAGTCTAGGGCACATATCGATAAACGTCAAAGCGTGCTACCCTCGTTCTATGCAACACATGGATAGGTGCGACTGCTGCGCGTCCACGGAAAGCCAGACCGCTGACGCGGAAATCCAAAAGCGCGCAACTCAGTTCAAGGCTCTTGGAGACAAGACTCGCCTGCGACTAGCGCTGATGATTCGAAACGCGTCTCCTGCGCCAGTGTGCGCCTGCAGTTTCCCAGAAGCCTTCGGTATGTCACAGTCCACCTTGTCCCACCATTTGACCAAGTTGGTTGACGCAGGAGTGCTGCATCGGGAGCAGAGAGGGCGCTGGGCCTACTTCACGCTCGACGCTGGATTTGATGCCTCAATCCTTGGCCCCGTCGAGAACGGAACGCCAATGACTAACGACCGCAATGCCGGCGAAACCACGATTCTGTTCGCATGTCGGCAGAATGCCGGACGTTCCCAGATGGCAGCCGCGCTGGCCAAGTCTCTTGCTCCCGCAGGAGTGCGGATCATCTCTGCTGGCACCGACCCAGCAGATAATGTCCATCCGATTGTCGTAGACGCGCTTGCGGAAATAGGCCTTGAGCCAGAGTCGCAGCCCAAGCCGCTTGATCCTTCCCAGGTAAAGACATCGGACTGGGTGATTACCATGGGATGCGGTGAGCACTGTCCCATCTTTCCCGGTGTCCACTACGAAGACTGGGAAATCTCCGACCCGCACGGCAAGTCACTCGACGAGGTTCGCGCGATTCTTGCCGAGCTTCGCGAACGAGTCATCGATCTCCTCGGCCGCGTGAAGTAATCACCTTCGCCACCGGCAATCCCTCACCACCTCGGGTGCGCACACGGCCTACCATCACTGTGTCTGCGAGAATGAGAAAAGGCACGTGAGATACGGGAAAGGCAGGCCGTGATGGGTGGATCGCAAGAAGTCATCGAGGTGACTCTGCTGGACGGCTCCTTTGCCGGTGCCCGGGAAGTCCGGGTGGCCTCCGCGGACGTGTCCTACCGGCTCTACGTCGTCCCGGCCCGTCAGATCCGTGACTTGCGCACCCACGAGCACATGAGCAAGCCCGGCATCTACATGATGCTGGGAGACCCCACGGACAAGAAGCCTGAGGTCTACATTGGGCAGGCCAAGCGCCGCAAGAACGGAAACGGCACCATCCACCGGATCATCGAGCACATTGACCGGGGCGAGCACCTGTTCTGCCAGTGGGCAATCATGCTGGTGGATAGCCCACGCAAGTTTGGCCCGACCGAACTGACCAACCTAGAAAACACCTTCACCCTCGCCGCCCACGAGGCTGGTCTGACCCGGGTGCGTAACGGATCCGAGCCCTCCAATAGTGAACTGACGCTCGCGACCCAGCTGCGCTTGGACAAGGTCGTGGAAACCACCCGCCTCATGCTCGGCGCACTCGGCCTCTACATCTTCGACCCGTGTCCGGACGGCGGCTCGGCCGCGAAGACCCCTCAACCCAGTAACGCCGGTGAGGTGCTGGCGGCAGGCGCGCTTGCGGCAGCTTTGGTGCCAGACGGTGAGCCCGAACTGGTCCTCTACATGGCACTGCGTTCAGCCGATGAGCCTGCGGTCGCGCACAAGATGAGTGACAAGGTGTGGATCCTTAAGGCTGGCTCGCCCGTGAACCCAACTCCCACGAATGACACCGGGCGTGCTCTGCGGGCGAAGTATGACGGGCAGATCCGCGACGGCCGCACTACTATCGACCTCGTGTTCAGCTCCTCCAGTACTGTCGCCACCTACGTGGCTGGCTCCAACCGCAGCGGCAACGCCACCTGGCGCACCAGCGACGGCACCCTCCTCAAAGACCTCGGTTGATGGCTCGTTCCTATGTTCGTGAACAAGGAAGGGGGAGGTGGACATCATTGATGGAGTGAAGTTTCGGAGCCTGTACGAGTGTCTGGCTGCTCAGTTCGACATTGAGGACTGGTGGCCGGGTGAGAGCGACTTCGAGATCATGGTCGGTGCGGTCCTGACCCAGAACACCACGTGGACAAGTGTCGAGCAGGCGATCGCAAACCTCAAAGATGCCGATCTGCTGACCCCTGCGGCGATTGCCGACTGCCCGGTTACCACCCTTGAGGGCCTCATTCGTCCATCCGGCTCCTACACGCGCAAAGCAGCAACCCTCAAACACCTTGCGGCATGGCTAGAAGAACATGGTGAGCGCGCAGGCAGTATGGACAGCGCCGCATTGCGCGCCAGCCTCATGAGCATCCACGGCATCGGCCCTGAGACAGCCGATGACATTCTCCTCTACGTCTTCCATCGCCCCGTCTTCATTTTCGACGCGTACGCCCGGCGCATGCTTGACGCTGCAGGCATGTCAGTGGGTGCCGACTATGAGAAGACACGTGCTCTCCATCAGAGTGCTGTGGCCGCGAGTGGTCTCAGCGTCAGTGAACTCGCGCATTTTCATGGTTTGATCGTCACTGCTGGTAAACATGCACGAACCGCTGGGTGGGCGGTCCTTCTGTTCAGCAAGGCGAAGTGAAGGATGCCATATCCGATTCGTCTGAGATGACATATCCACTGGATGGGTTTGCCTGAAAGCTGGAACGGGCGAAGCAACAGTTCGCGCAGGTAATCGAGGAAGTTGAGCAGGAGGCTGCATGACAGTGTCGTCGTGACAGCTCCAAGGAGTGTGCGTCTTACCGTGAGAAGTGAGAGGTCGACGTTTGACATTTCGGTATTTTCGATATGTTTGTCGATATGAAGTTGACGCCGCAACTTTTCAAAGCGCTGTCGAATCAGACGCGGCTGGATATTCTGCGATGGCTTAAGGGTCCAGAACGTGAATTCACTGTCGTCTCTCCTGATCTAGTACGAGCCATGCTTGAGGAGACTGGCGGGATTTGCGTGGGAGAGATTGTTGATCAGGCGGGACTTTCTCAATCGACTGTGTCGACCTACTTGAAGGAGTTGCAGTCGGTGGGCTTGTTGACCTCCGTGAGGCGCGGTCGATGGACTTACTACAAGCGCAATGAGGAGTCGATTGCAGAGCTTGCGACACTCATAGGTACTGAACTCTAGGGTCGGTGGTCGCCGTGAGGCGGCCTTCTTTGATGGCTCATCCCAATGCAGGGTGGGTTCTGAAGCCGCCGGTCTCGAGTAGGCAGCGGGCGATGTAGTTGTTGAGGTTGCGGAAGCCGAGAGCGGATCCGCGGAGGTGTTCGAGCCGCCCGTTCAGGGCTTCGGTGGGGCCGTTGGAGGTCCCCGGGCGCTCGAAGTAGGCCAGCACGTCAGCTGCGCGCTGGTTCAGGGTTCGACCCAGGCGACGGAGCTCGGCCAAGACCGCGGGCACGCCGTCGCGCAGGGCGGCGATGACGGCGCTCATCGCCGCCCGGCCGGTGGCCCTGTCGGGGTGGCGGTAGGCGGCGATCATCCGTTGGAGGATGCCCCAGGTGGCTTTGACCTCGACGTGCTCGGGATTGGTGAACAGGACCATGAGTCGTTCGCGTTGCCGGTCAGTGAGCAGGTCCTCTCCGGTGTGCAGGGTCCGCCGGGCCCGGTACAGCGGGTCGTTGCTGCGGCCTCGGTGGCCGTGCAGGTCCTGCTGGACCCGGCGCCGGCACTGGTCCAGGGCATCCCCGGCGAGCCGGATGACGTGGAAGGGGTCCATGACCGCCACCGCGCGCGGGAGTTCCTCAGCGGCGGCGGTCTTGAACCCGGTGAACCCGTCCATCGCGACCACCTCCACCGCGTCACGCCACGCCTGGGGCCGGTCGGCGAGCCAGGTCTTGAACGCGGCCTTGGAGCGGCCCTCGAGCATATCCAACAGCCGTGCCGGGCCGGTCCCGTCGCGGATCGGGGTGAGATCAATGACGACGGTGACGTACTTGTCGCCCTTCCTCGTGTGCCGCCAGACGTGCTCGTCGACCCCGATGACCGCGACCCCGTCGAACCGTGCCGGGTCGCCGATCAGGACCCGCGCGCCCTCGGCCAGAACGGCCTCATTCGCGGTATCCCACGCGACCGCGAGCCCTTCGGCGATCCGGGCCACGCTCAGATGCTGCACGACCAGTGCGAGCAGGGCCCACCGCAGTCCAGCCCGGGAGATCTTCGCGCGCGGCTCGGCCGCGGCTGTGGTGTCCTGCCGCCACACCCGCCCGCAGCCGGTG
>ERZ773062.627-NODE-627-length-17558-cov-3.682797_pt1 | contig 17558 bp, 27 predicted proteins | sample MGYA00580626_ERZ773062 | MGnify/ENA primary metagenome ERZ773062 (study PRJEB29015, sample SAMEA2738003) | human oral metagenome | biome: human oral; feature: human-associated habitat; material: dental | place: China | collected 2058 ...
CGCAGTATTGCTAGAGTTATAAATCATATACTATATTTTCATTTTATCATAGATAGCTTGAAAATACAACGGAGTTAAAATGAAAAATTTAAAAATAACAAACCTTTCTGAAAAAGATATTCAAAATTTGAAACAAATTAAAATTATAGAGCTGGAAGAAATGAAAATTCAGGATTTAAAAATTCTGAAAGTTAAAATTGAAACAGCTATTAAGAATACAGAAAAAGAATAAGAGCCTTGTGTGGCTCTTATTTTATATTTTATTAGACATGATGTATTCAAAATTTCTAGTTTTTCATAGTTATCGCTCTTCAAATCCTAAAATTTTCAACAAAGCTTCAGATTTACTTCCGCCAATTTCGTTAAGTTTTTTGTTTATAAATTCAAATTCAGTTTCTGTAAACCTTATAGTTAAGGCTCTATTTCTCTTTAATCCTGTCGCCTTTCTTCCAACGTTCCAAGTTGGACTTTCCCCCTTTTTTAAACTCCTTGGCTTTGTCATGCTCATCTCCTTGCTAGATAAATTATTGTAGCTATTATAATCATTGCTGCCAAAAAAATTATCTTTTCTTTTAAAGTAGTTTTTTTTACTTCAAAAGTAATTTTTCTTTTTTTTAATTTGATTTCTTTTTTCATTTTGTGATATAATAGGTTATAGGATAGGGCTTAAAGCCCCAGAGCCTATTCAAAATAAATTTTGATTTTGAAGATTAAGAAATTGAATTCGACCTCAAGCTTTTTAATCTTCAATTTTTTTATTTTGCCTATCATATATTTCCACCTCCTTCCTACACATATATAGTACCATACTTTTATAAAAAAAGCAAGCTTTTTTTATAAAATAATTAATTTTTTTGAAAACAAAAAAATAGGATACACAAAGTACCCTAATTCAATAAATCTTTTATTTTGTTATACATTCTATTTTCAAAATGTTCAAAATGTGTTTCTACACTTCTTTCTGCTGTTATATACAGAGATTTATCGTTTTTCCCGTGTTCTTTTAAATCTTCGAGTAAAACTATTATAAGATTTTTGGTTTCTATAAGTTCCTCATCCAAAATACTCATAAATACTTTTAATACAGCTTTGTCAATAATATCTCTTAAATCCGAATATATTTCATGCTTCTTCTCCTCAATTTTAAGATCTATCTCTTTTAAAATAATTACCCAGTTAAGACTGATATTATTGTCTATTATATACTGTATTATTCTTTTTTGCAAACTCCATCTTAGTCCCTGACTTGTAAAATTTAATACCATTTCAAGACCTTTCCCCCTCATAGTATTCATGTTCATACTCTGCATAAATTTCTTCATTTCTTTCTGTGTTTCAAGAGCTTCTTTCATGAAAGGAACTACAGAACGGTAAAGTATAATTATTGTCAGACACATGAATACTATTGAAATCCCATGGTTTTCTATGTACAATATAAGCTCCTTTAACTGCATTGCTATTCCTACTTTCTACCAAAATAATAAACGAACCCAGCTCTGGCAAGTAATTCTCTGTCTCCTCTGAAATTATCCCGGTAATTTATATCAGCATATATATTACTTCGACTGTAGTCACGCTTATAATCAATCACATTGAAATTCAGTTTATTGTTGTCGGTAGCAGAGAGTTTTCCACTCTCCACTACTTTTTCAATCACTTTGTCAATTGCTTTTTCCGTTGCCTGTTCAGTTACTTTTTCTATTTTCTCTCCGACAGTAGCTCTTATTCTTCTTCCACTGCTGTCGGCTTCACTAAACCCTCTTGCTTGTCCTCGTTAAGCTGTCTTTCTATCTCTCTTGCAATCGCTTTTTCATCAAACAGCTTATCGACTGTTGGTCTCAGTCTTTCAGGAAACATTTTTAAAACCAAGTTCTGAACTGTCAATACAGCCTGCACCAGCCTTTCCTCATTGGGCTTGACTCCCTTCAGCAGTTCTCCGAATGCAATCCCGTTTGGTATAAACTGTGCTACGTATCTTGCCATTTTCTTTTTAAGCAGATATCTGTATCCTTTTACAAGATATGTTGAAATTCCCTTTACTACAAATCCAGCTAATGCTACTGCCACTAGATTTATTACATTTCCTCCAAATTGATTTAATACTGTTGTTATCACGTTCATTTTACATCACTCCTTCAAAATATTCTTTTATAGATTTTTTTATCGCTTCCACATATTCCCATTTTTTCTCTTTACCAATTCTTAAATCTCCATCATTGTCTATAAAAAATGGCTCAATAATATTACAAGGTGCATTTGTCTTATAAAGCAAATAACTTCCCCTTGTTTCCATATCTTTGAATTTAATACGATTCCGTTTCTTAATTTCATTTGTAACTCTTGGTTTCGCTCCTCTGTTGTGGATTCCAAAAGTTTCAGAAATATTTTTGCTTAATATTTCTGCCAATTTTTTAGATTTTTCACTTGAATGCCAGTAAAGTGCTTCTGTTCCTGAAGCAATTCCGTTAAACGAATTACAGTGCAGCGATAAAATCAAGTCTGATTTATAACCATTGACTATCCCAACATTTTCAACCTTGTTATATCCCCTGTTATATTTTACGACTTCATACTCATTTTTTAATGCTTCCATAAGCATATCAGCAAGTTCGGCATTGTAAGCAAGTTCAGTCTCTTTTGTATGAGGGTTAATTGCTCCACAATCGTTTCCGCCGTGCCCAATTATTACACAAATTTTTTTCATCTTACATCATCTCCTTCAAATATTTTTCTTTTCTATCAACACGATTCAACCACCCAGTCAAAAAAACTTTCTGTGTTGGATTATATTCAACTACAGAATGATAAAATTTTCTCTGTATGTCGTGGTAATCTCTCAAAAATTCTTCTGATCTTCCTTGTTCTTCCACTTCATTCAAGGCTTTTATAGTCTTGTTTCCAAAAATACCATCCACAACTAGATTATAGCCAAAATATCTGTTTAATGTTACCTGTGCCTTTTTAGTTGCCCATTTTCCTGAGTTAAAACTCCAGTCACATATTGACAATGCAACCTTGTCATTTTTTACTTCATTCAAACGATTTTTCAGGTAATAGTCTTTTTCAAGTATTCTTTTTGCAAAATCTATTGTTAAATCTTGCATATTTCCTTTGTATCCAAAATCCCTTGCTTCTTCTTCAATGATTCCGTATTTTGTTTCTCCTCCCTTATCATTTTTATCATTTGAATATCCGCCCTCAACTTTCAGCAGATAATCAATTATTCTTTCAAATCGGTCCATTTATACCACTTCCTTTTCTTTAGTTTCTTTTGTATCTTTTTCTACTGTTTCAGTTGCTAAAACAATATTTTCATCTTCGAACGCAGCGTCTATTACTTTTAATAATTTTCCTTGCTCCATAATTTCGATTCCAATTAAATTCCTTAGCTCCATTCACTCCACTTCCTTTTCTTTTATTAATTCCATATCTTTTAAATACTTATACAACTTTGCAGGGCTGAACTGATAGCCAACTCTATCCTTTAATGATTTACCTTTATAGGTCAATGTGAACTGCAAAGCGTAATCTATTGCATTGAGACAAAACTCACTGCAAAAATATCTATTATCGTCCTGCACCTTGTCAGCATAGAAAAATTGTCCTAAAATTCCTAAATAATCATAGCCCTTACCTTGAGCTGTTCTAAAAAATTCAATCACATCTTTGGGATCGATATTTTTATCAAGCTCGTAAATTTCCATATTTTTCTGATACTCAAATTTCCTTGTCCTAACTCCTCCAGGGTTAGATAAAAAAATTTGACCATTGTAAATAAATTCACAGTGAGAGTATTTACCTAGCGTCCACAATGCTATTAAATGCCCTATCAGTCTCTTGGGTTTATGAAAACATATATATAGCTTATCCTGTTCAAGTTTCATAAAAATCTCCTAACTTTGCTTTATTTCACTTTCAAAAAGTTTATTGTACTCTGTTTCAGAATTAAATATTTTCAGCTCCTCAACTGTTTTACTTTCCAAACTATGTGATAGAGTTGTCTCGGCAACCATTGAAGTAGTCGTATGTTTTCTCATTATTTCCGACATCTCTATGAACTTCTACACCGAAACATTTACGTACTTTTCAGAACCGTCTTCTGTGTAAAATTTCCAATTACTGTACTCTGTATTCATCAAATCACCCATTACTTGAGTAAAGTCCAGTTTTCCACCTTTGGCTATTTTGCCCATTAATCCAAGAATGAATTTTAAAACTAAACTGAATAATATTTTGGTTATATTACTTTGGTCTATTGTCCTGTTATGTTGTAAATACTTAGTTCCTTTCACTTCAAACTCAAAAGGCTTTTTCTCCCTTTCAAGTCTTAATTCATAAAGCTCCTGTTTTAATTTCTCAATCTTCTCTTCCTTCTTATACTTGATCTGATTATTTTCGATATACTCAAATTCAGATAACTCAACAGTTTTGATTTTATTATTTTCTACAAGTTCGTTATCTGCAAGAATGTATTTTCCGACCTTATATAATTCCTCTTTTGTCATTTCCCTTAATTTACCTTTTTCTAAAATTGGGTTGAGAAATTCGATTTCTGAAATAATATGATTTTCTTTGTTAAAATCTGGAAAAAATAAAGTTGGCTCTTTTTTGAAATCTTCTAAGTTTGAAATAATTGGTCTTCCGATTATCTCCAATGTATTTTTATCGTATATATTTATTATCATTTTTACCTCCTATATGATATAACTAACTGAAAATATTATGCTTGCTGTAGTTACAGTTGAACCTCTCCATTTAGCAGTTCCATCTGGATGAATATAAATTGTCCCAGCTGTTCCATTAAATTGTGAAGCATTTACGGACAAAAAGGATTTAGGTCTATAGCCTTCAGGAATACTGAATATTACGGTGTTATCGTTCGTATATCTCAAAGTGTCTCCACTGTCAAATACGATAGTTACTACATTGCCACACTTTTGAACAATATTACAAGTTGTTCTACCTTGTCCTGTTGCTTCAGAATGAACATATAATTTTGTTTGTTGGACTTTGTGTAAATTTTCCACTTTGTCTGAAAGTGGTTTATTACTTATTGCCCTAAATTTAGAACTTTCATTGTACGTTAAATTAGTGTCCGCTATACACTCATAATAGAACTTAGTTACACTATCAAAGTAAAATTTCCCTTTAACTTTGTTACCAGTATCCTGTATGTTTCCGCCAAATTCTAGTCCAATTATTTTTGCTAATGCCTGTATTTCTAAATATCTTTTGTCTGCCGACTCTCTTGTTAAATAAGTCATAGAATTATCTATTGTTACATTTAAAGTAGCAGCCTGATCAATTATTATGATACATTTTTCTACTATGTCTATTGCATTTTTCCCATTGTAAACAGGGATATAATCGCCATCTGTTCCTTTATTGTATGCATATAAAATTTCTGTTCCTGAATCATCCTGGGCATAAATCCCCATCTCTGAAATTTTATATGAATTCGTTATTGTACTTGTACCACTTCCAGTTTTGTTAGAAACAATGAAAGTAAATTCCACTATTCCATTTTCTTTTCTTTCGTAACTGTTCACAGGGAATTCATTTCTTTTATCCAGTAAATCTGTTAATTCCCTGTCATTTCCTGTGTTGTATCCAGCTCCAATCTTAAATTTTGTGATATTTATTTTAGTCTCGTTATTTATTGCCTTTGCAAGAAGTTCCCTTCCTTTATTAGTCAATATCCAACCTATGTAATTAGCCATACTACCTCCTTATCTAATCCCTATTGTATTCTCTTTTACAGTTACATTTATTATTCCTTCACTTAAATTCTGTTCCATCCACGGAAGTTCAAAGTTTCTTTCATTCAGAATATTAATTATCTGTTTTTCAGAAAATATCCCAATATGCTTTCCAAACTCTGCAGTCCTGTCAAATGTCAATGCTTCAAGCCAACTTCTTTCATTCTTATATTCATTGACTACATCTAATACTTTAAGATAATCTTTTTCATCTTTAAGTTCTCCCAATGTAGATATTTTAAAGTATCCTGGTCGACCACCATACTCAAACCATTCTTTTATTTCTGCATTTCCAAAAAGAATTTTACAGATAGCTTTTACACTTCCAAGCGTTCCTTTGTTAAAATGTGCAATTACAGCTATTTTCACAAGTTCTTTCTTGCTTTCAACACTGGCATTTTCTCCAACATAATCTACGTGATATTCCCACAATAAATAATCAATTTCCGTTTCACTTAATTTATCAATATCAAGAAAAAATTTACTTATTATTCTGTTTTTCTGCTGTTTTATTGCATAATCTATTGATTCATATATCCATTTTGTTGTTTTATCTGTAAGAGTCGATTTTGCGGCAATGTCAGTTAATTTTAAATCTTGTACAGTTATCATAACTCTTCAACTCCTTGATAGTTACTTGTTATGCTGTTATTTATTCCAACCTGGTTAAAATTCAATTTTTGGAATACAGGGCTTCTTAATACCACTCTTTTTACTCCAGCAATTTTTAATCTTTTAATCAGTTCATCTGGATTAATATCCTTGCCTATCTTTTCTTTTTGCCAGTTGATAAACTCCTGTATAGTCTTGTCAACATTAGATTTTATTATATTCACAAGAGTTTCATTATCTTTATCGATATAGTAGTCAAAATCTATAGAATAGTTGACTTTGTTCGGCTCTTTGATATTCACATTGTCAGTTAGTGGTCTTACATTTTCTTCATTGAGTACTGCTTTTACTTTTTCCTTAAGTTCTTGACTTACTGTGCCAGTATCTGTCCAAATGTACACATCTACATTAGTAGCACTAGGAGAATGAACTTTTACATCAATAATATTTGTACTTGCTGTTTTAGTCCAGAATGTATAAGCTCCTGAACTCCCAGCTGTTGTGAAAGATTCAGGAATTTCCCTTATTCTTTCCCTGTAATTTTCGTCCGCTTCTTCATTTGTTCCTGAATTGCTTTCTGTGATATTTTCTACTTTTGAATAATTTGGATAAATGTCCACCATATCCTTTATTTGTCCTACTGGGATACCGTTTCCAATAATTCCAAGTGTATTACATGTAGCTTTTCCGTCTACTGACAGATTTCCTTTTAATATCTTATATTCCTCATTTGTTTCAAAATAAAGCTCATTGTAACGTATTCTTGACCCCTTTGGGATAACTATGTCAGTTGCTTGAACACTAGATATATAAAATCTGAAAGTTGCTATTGCAGGCTGTTCTACCAACCTTTTACCTCTGTTCCCATAGATTTCTCCTTTCAGGTCAAGCCTTTCATTTCTTGCATATCTCAAATAATTCTGCTTAATATCATCATTATATTTCTCTTCAAGCAATGCCAACTGATAAGCAACTGTACTAAAAATTAATGTTTCTGGACTTGCTTCAGTCAGATTTCTTCCACTCAATTCCTGAAATTTGTCTATCATATCTCTTTTTATTTCCCAAGCATCGCTGTCTATCGCTTCATATTCCTCAAAATTATCCAATATTTATCACCTCAATTCCCAGTTCAATATCAAAATCATTATTGTGTTTATCTATCATTTTTATTTCTGTGGTTTTTAAAATTGCCCTCGGCTCATATTTCCTGAACATCTCAAGTAACTGAGACATTATTTTATTTTCCACAACGTTTATATTTTTATCTATTAAATCGCTGTCAAAACTGAAATCACGGTTAAGTGGCTGTTCTTCCTTACAAACTCTTAAAAGCATTCCAACATTTGTTACAACTTCTTCAATATAATTTTTTGGAGAATAATTTATTTCCTGATTAGATGAAACATATATCATTATTTACCTCCAATCTGATTTCTTAAAAAATTCAACAAAATCTGTCTGTCGGTTTCAGAAAAATTTTTAGCATAATCAATCATTTCATTAACTTTATCTGCTGTAATCATTCCAGCCCTTACTAAATTCATTAGTTCGTCAATTTTGGCATCTTTTCTAATTTTTTCAAGCTGGCTCAGTATTTCTTTTTTCTTGTTTTCTGCGATTTGAATAGCTTTATCTACTTTTTCAAGCGTGCTATCTACTTTATTTTTTACTTTTTCCGCAAATTCCTGTAATTTTGTTTTCTGCTCGACTTCAACATTCGCAGCTTCTGCTTCAACAAGCTCTTCCTGCTCTTTTTTTTGCACTTTTAACTGTTCTATTATCTGATTATATTTTTTAGGATCATCTATATATTCCTTTAACGTCAGGTCTAAATTTATATAATCAAACTCGGAAGTTTCTCTGTTGAAATAAGAATTCTTTTCACTCATATCTATTATCAGAAACGGAAAAGCTCCAAATGTCTGTCCTCCTAATGTTAAATAACCATACTCTCCGAACTCCCACATAGTCTTTATTTTATCAAGCTGTTCTGAGGGTGTTGTTTCTTGTAATAATGAAGAAATTAATGTAATTCCAAAAGTTATTTCCGTTAATTCTCTGCCTTGATGCCTTAACATGCCAGGTCCGTATATTGGGTTGTGTTCAGATATTTTAGATTTATATGATCTATTTATCTGATTATTGATTGAAAATACTTTTTTGTCGGATACTTCAAATATTACATCTCCGAGACTTCCTATCATTATTCAGGTCCTCCAGTCTTATCGCCGCCAATCATAACGCCACTATGTTTATGTGTATTAAGATTAATGCTTCCACCAGTTTTTGTAGTTCCACTGACTTCCAAATCTCCATTAATTACAATCTTGCCAATATTTAAAGTCAATGTATTTTTATCATAGCTCCAGTTTCCACCATCAGAAAAAGTTCTTTTTACTTCACTTTCACTACTAGAAGCACCACGCATAGGACAACCAAGCACAACTCCTTGTTCAGGCATTTCTGAAAAGAATAAGCAATAAACAGTCTGTCCTAGTCCAAGTGTGTAATTGTCGCTGTGGCTTTCAGAATAAGGAACCAATACATTAAGCCAGTCCGTCGTTTTATCATCATCGCCCTTTAACAGCACTCTCACTTTTCCAGTTTTTGAATCTATCGCACTTACTTCTCCTGCTTTTAATGTTTCAATCAATTTAACCACCTGCCTTATCACTTTTTTTTGTAACAAAAAAATCACAATCAAATTAATGACTGTGATAATAGTTTTTATTTAATTTTCAATTTGGTCTAGTAAATTTTCTATTACTATTCAAAAAATATTTCATCCAGAACTTCTACAGGATAAGTATTTATTAGTCCGTATCGGCTATCAACCGTTGTTCCTATCAATAAGTCCTTTTCCCTGCATATCTTAGTCGCTTTCTTTCCTATAGAAGGTGCGTGGTATGATTTTGGCTTTATTCCTTTTATGTTGGCATAGGCTATTACTGTTAAATGGTTGCTTGATACTGTTCTTCTTTGATTGTTTTCTAATCTTTTTATGCTCTTGTCGTTATCCTCAACAGTATCTGCAAGTCCAATTACATTGTTCTCAATATTATTGATTCTGTTCTCGGCTTCAACCATCCATTGTGCCTGCTGTAAAATTAATTCAGCCTGTGTAAGAGGTTTTTTCTTCTCTTCATATTTTCCTGTTTTCCTGATTGCTGGAATAACTTCTGATGTTATCCATTTTCTAAATGGTTTTGCTTCTTTTTTATCACTTCGTAATATCAGAGTATATAATCCACTTTCGTTTGTGAAGTTAGTTTCTCCTTGACGCCCTAAGTTAAACTTAGCCCGTTCATCTTCGTCCAATCTTTGTGCAACTGCCGTAGGATTTTTTAATTCTAATATGTCGCAAACATCTTTTATACAAAACCATACTTGATTATTAACAAATATCGTTCTTACACTTCCTAAATTTTCTTTACTGAATATTTGAAATCTTTCATCATTTATAACTTTTAAATCGTACATTCTTTTATCCTCCATTATACTATATTTTTTCTTTCAATTCTTGCCACTTTTTCAGCAACTTCCTTTTCTTCGTTTCTTTGGACAAATGTTTCTATATTTGCTCCTGCTTTGTAGTATTCTCTTTTTATAGCTGTATAGTAATCACACAAGGCGTCTTCCAAGTCTACCACTTTTCCCGTAAAATCCTTTGGAACAATGGCGTACATTTCTTCTATTAAGTCAAATACTGCCTTTTTTGTTGATTTTAACTTGTGATTGTGTTCATCCAGTAAACTTTCTGTAATTTCAAATCCTAGCTCTTGTCTAAGTGTCATAAAATTTTCCTCCTAAAATATTTGTTTTTTAAGAGAATATATAGTATAATAGTATTGGTTAGATAGATATTATATCTATATACTCTCTGTTCATTTTGGATAGAGGGTATTTTTTTATTTATCCAATTCTTTTTCCAAAAGTTCTAATCCTTTTACAATTGTACTTGTCTTACTTAATTTTAAAGTTTCTGACATTTTTTTCAATTTTTCATTTTCATCTTTATTCAAAGTTATTTCCAATCTTATATTTCTTGGATTATCACTTTTTGGTCGTCCAATTTTTTTCATTTTCCACCTACTTTCTACCCGTGAATATATTATATATTATCACGTGTAAAAAGTCAAGAACTTTTTTAAAAATTTTTTCAAATAAGCTACATACTCTGATAAATAAGAACTTTATCAAAGATTTTTTCTACTTCTTCTGGTGAAATTCCATATTTCTTAGCTATTTTTTTATTGATTTCTTCTTCAATATTTTCTTCTTCTTGTTTAGTATAATTCACTTTTGCTTTTAAAGTTTCATGAAGTGTTTTTGAATAATCAATATAAATATCTTTTTCTTTATCACTTGGGATTTCTTTTTTAGCTGTATAAGTTTCATCTTTCACAGTTCCATCAGGATAATAAGTTATCATTCCATGTGTTTCGCCACCAAGATTAAAGAATTTTTTATCTCCATAAGCACGAATAAACAAAATATCCGCATCTTTTATTTGCTCTTTTCCTGCTTTTCTCATTACTTTTTTTAGGTTTTCTTCAGAAATATCATCTTTAACTAATATATCTATCGTATTTTCTTTTTTGGTTAAGTTACTTGTATCTCTTGAATTTTTTAATATTTCATAATTTAAATTGTTGTTTTCCACTTGTTGTTGTTTTGTTGATTCTGCTTTAGAATTATCTCCCTGTTCTTCTCCGCAACTCACAACTAGAATCAATACAGTTAAAACGATTAGTAATTTTTTCATTTTAATTCCTCCTAAAAATAATTTTATTATATTATACCTCATTTTTAAGAAAAATTAAAAATTTTCTATACTCTCTCAAAAACAAATATTTTAGTTTTCACAGTCATTATTCAATTGCCATTGTCCTGTATTTTTGCATAAAAAAATCACAGCTAAATTAATAACTGTGATTACTTCAAAAATTTAAAAACTTGGTACATTGATTCCCTTAATTTTTCCGTATCTTCTTCATCTAAGGTGTATTTTTTAGTTCCATAAATTCTTCTTATATCAATTTCCCTTATCTTCCTTATTTTTATAAAGGCTTTTTCATAAGTTGGATTCTGTTGATATTTTGTACAATCTATAGTGAACCCGCCTTTATATTTTTTACCTTTTTTCTTACTAGTCATAGGTGCGACTAACAAAGTTTTGTCCTTATCAGACATTTTTGATAGTATTAATCCGTAATGCTTGCCTGATAATTCTCCGCCTCTATTCTTTTGAAAATCTACTAGATAAACTCCTAAAACTTCATATTTCATACCGTCTCCTTAAAAAAATTAGGCATATCATAAAGATACGCCTACTGTAGTCCTTAACTAATAAGGCTCTGTTTCTCCTAGGAAGTCTTATCCTTAACTAATAAGGCTTTCAACCTATCTTTATAATACTATTTTTTATACAAAAAGTCAACTATTTTTTTATCACAGTTATTATATTTAATTGTAATTGTCCTAAAAAAATCTATTTCTTCTTATTTCTAGCTTTTCGTCCTCTTTTCTTGCTAGAACTCTTGCCACTTCTACCTTTTCTGCCTTTAGATTTAGCCTGTTTTTCTGCTTCTTTTTGCCGTTGCTCCTCTTTAGTTTGATTAATTGCATTCTGCTCAGCATTTTCTCTTGCTCCAAGTTTCATAGCATTGATTTCACAAGCGTAGTCACCAGTTATATTATGCGTTACCTTGTCGATTACATATTTACCTTCAAATTTTCCCCAACTCTCATCCAGTTCTATTATTGCTCCTGCCAAGTATTTAGTATTTCCGTCAACATTTAAAGTTATCTGATATTCCTGTTTCATATTTTCTTTCAATGTCTTTTTAGCTACTTTCTTGGCTGTACTTTTCCCTTTTGTCTTAATTTTTAAAGTTTTCTCTTTTTTACTTCTGCCCTTTTTACCTTCACTTTTATTTTTTAACTTCTCTTTCGATTCCTTAACTGTTTTTCCTTTTTTGGAGGAATTTTTACTTCCTGATTTTTTACTTTTTTCCTTTTTAAAAGACGCGTAGCTCATTCTTTACCTCTTATTTTTTCTTGGATTTAACCTTTTTGCTAGACTTCTTGTTTTTAGAAGACTTGCTACTGTTCTTTGATTTTTTATTTTCTGATGTTTTTTCTTCTGAGCTTTCAGTTGTAACTTGATTGCGTTTTTCAAGCTCTTTTTTTGTAATAATTTCCTTAATAACTTTTTTCTTGTCAGGATCATAATATGAAACTTCAACATTATCATAAATTTCCTTATTTTTCTTTTTCAAACTGAAACTTCTTATTCTTTCATCATTAATATTAAAAATCTCAACAGTATCATTCTTTTCCATTTCTTCGTCATCAAAAATGATTATCTTATCATCAGATACTTTCATATTTAATCCAGTTTCCTTGACAACTCTGTTAATAAAAGACAAATCTGTTTCCTGGTTTTGGTCAAGTCTTTCAAAAAACTCGTTTTCTGCATATATCTCTGCATTCATTTCATGCTTATTTGCAATCTGTGTAACAAGCTCTTTTAGAGTTATCCTTTCCCAAGCAACACTATTCTTTTGGTCTCGAATATTCTGGTCTAATGGCAAAGCCAAACATTTCAGATTAAGCCTGTTATTTTCAAAAGTTGGCTCATCTACATAAAACGTTCCCAAATCCAAAAAATTAGTTTCATTTTCTAGCTCTTCATGAATCCCAACAAGTAATTGAGCGTTCTCGTCAGGATACCATTCTTTAAGCCAGCGATAATCCAAATTTTCTAACTCCAATTCCAAGTCATCTATTGCATTTTTAGAATTATCTGTGTAGTTAAGAGATGAAATAGAATGGGCTATCTCATCAGAAATATCAACTTTATTAAAAATTACTACAACTCTTATGTTCCTAGCAAAAGCCACTTCTATTCACCTCTTTTCCAAGGCGGCAAACGCTCATCGTTATCATTTTCTTCATCAGCAATTTCAGGAATAATAACAGGAATATTGGCATCGAAAATGGCAACGTCAATTAATCTTAAATTGCTTCTTATAAGGTCGTGAAAATATCCTTCACTTCCGTAAACTTTAAAAGCTATCAAGTCCCAAGTGTCCCCTGAAACTGTTCTGTATACTTTTACTTTTGCCATTATCCGAATGCCGTCCTTTCTTTTTTGTTTCTAGCTTTTTCCAATGCTCTCATTACTGCTCTTTCAATTGCGTTAGTATCAGCATTTCCGTTTACTGTTATACTGATATTGATATTATCTCCGCCACCAGAACTTTCGTTTCTAAGTCCCGAAATTTTTTCTTTCAAGCTGCTTACTCCAGCTCTGAGGTTGCTTCTAGTTTCACGATTATTTAAAATCTGAGTACCACGTGGCAAGTTTAATAACATCTCATGTTCCGCTAAAAAAGCTGGTTTACCAGGCATTTTAATTAATTCAGCTCCACGTTCTGCTACTGTTGTAAGTCCTCCGCTCCAGTAGTTAGTTCCTGCTGCATTTTTCCCAAATCCTAAAAGTCCTCCAACTGCTCCAAGTCCTTTTGAAACCATATTTTTCAATCCGTTCCATTTATCCGTGAAAAATTTTACAACACCGCTGATTGCACTTTTCAATCCAGAAGCAACTGCATCAAATGCTGATTTAATACCATTCCACACAGCAATTGCAGCTCCTTTTATTCCTTCCCAGGTTGATTTAAAAAATGATCCAACCGCTGTTATACCTGATTTCAAGCCATTCCATAACGCTAGTGCCGCCACCTTAATTGCGTTCCATACTGCTTTAGCTACAATACCAATTGTTTTAAATATCGCTTTCCATACTGCAACATATACTCTTATATACGCAGCAATTCCGGAAATAACAGCCATTACAACTGGTTTAATTCCTTGCCAAACTTGCTTTATAAAATTTCCTACAGCTCTAAAAATAGCATTTACCCCATTCCTGAACCATGAACATTTATTATAAAGTACTACTAAAATTACAACAACAGCAACTATTGCCGCTATAATAAATCCAACTGGATTTGCCATAAAAGCAACCTTCAAAGCTACTCCCACAGCTTTAACTGCTCCAATAGCCTTTTGTGCCCCTGTCGCTAAAAGTTGCATTCCTTTAGCCGCTCCTTGAACTGCCATTCCACCAACAGCCTTTGCTCCTGAACCAATTGCTTTCGCACCTTTTATAGTACCACTTCCAACAAATTTAGCACCTTTGACTATTCCACTACCTGCTATTTTTGCAACTTTTCCTGTTGCCTGCACTCCTTTTACTAATCCTTTTCCAAGTACTTTTCCTACTTTTAAACCAGATTGTCCTAATTTCTTTAAACCACTACCAATTTTAGATATTGTCGGAAATGCCGTTTTAAATCCTTCTGCAAAACTTCCGGCTGCTTTAAATTTATCGAATATTAACATCCCTTTAGATATTCCGCTAAACAAAGGGGCAAAACCTTTTGTCAATCCACCAATTCCTATTTTAAAAGCGGCTAATGCTGCTACACCCTTTAAAATATTTGTAGTTAATTGTGGATGTTTTTGAATAAATTGAGAAAATTTCTTGATTAACGGTCCAATCGAATTTGCAACTTGAACTAAACTTGGTCCTAATGCCGAACCTAAATCTACACCCATGTTTACAACTCTATTTTTTAAAGTTGAAAAAGCATTTCCCATCGTCTTTAATCTTTGGTTGTATTCCTTATCGACACTTCCAACTGTTTTTGCTCTGTCATGAGCATTTTTCATATTTTTACTGACTTCATCAATATGTTTTGCCAGTTCAGAGGCTGATTGGATAGATTCTTTACCAAATAACTCTTTAAGAGTTGCTGCTTGAACATCTTTTGGCAACTTCTTAATTCTTTGAAAAACATCAATTAGTGTTCCTTCTCCGTCTTTTGTCATTCTTTTAGCAACGTCTTCCGCATCTAGTCCTAATGACTTGAAAGCAGCTGCTTGTTTTTTAGTTGCTGATGTTCCAGCCATTAATCCTAATGAAATATTTTTTAAGCCAGTTGCTGCCACTTCCGACGGAACGCCAAAAGAAACCAAACTCGCTCCTAATCCTGTAACTCCCTCTTTAGAAATACCAGCCATTCCACCCAATCCGGCTACTCTGCTTGAAATATCTGCTACTTCTGGAGCTGTGACAGCCACGGTGTTTGCCAAATAATTAATTACATCAGCATATTGCATTACTCCGTTCTGATCTAAATTTAATTGTGCCCTTGTTTTTGCCAAAAAGTTTCCTGCTGCCTCAGTGTTCATATCAAAAGCAACTTTAATTTTAGCTGCATCTTTAGTATATCTTTCCAATTCATCTGTTTTTATTCCCGCTTGAGCTCCTGCTCCTGCAATTTGAAATAATTCTACTTGAGATAGTGGACTGTTTTCGCTAAAATTTCTCATTGCTTTGTAAAATCCTGTTTCCATTTGTTTTGAACTAAAATCAGCAACTTTTTTTAAGTCTGCTTGAGCATTTTCCAAGTCAACTGCTAATTTAACAGGAACAGCCAAAGCTCCAGCCATTCCCATACCTTGCATTATTTGCTTATCTCCAAAGTCTTTCATTTTTCCAACAGTTTCTTGTCTAGCATCGTATCTTTTTTGAGCTTCTTTCAGTTTGTTCATTTTTTCGATTTCTTTTTCAACTTCCTGAACCTTGCTTCTGTAGTTAGATAAACTAGCGCCTTCCGCTTCTATCTTACTTCTTGCAGCTTCAAACACATGTTGCTGTCGTTCTTTTTGCTTATTCAATTTTCCAACATTTTTTTCTGCCTGTTCTATTTCCTTAGCCAGTTGTTTATTACTACTTCCAGTTCTTTCATATTCGGCTTTCAATTTTTGCAAATGTTCAGCTGCTTTCTTATATTCTGAATTAATTTTATTTAATCCTTCACGAGCCTTATCCATATTTTGAAACGCTCTTTGTGCTTTTTCCATACTTTTTATTTCTTTTTCAAATTCCTTGACTGATTTTGTTGTATTTTTTAAAGCATTTGCAACTTGACTCATCCCATTTATAACACCAGCAACAGCTGCTCCCAAAACTATATTTAATTCTAAATTTTTAGCCACAGATACCCTCCTTTCGTTTTATGATGACGACAGCAAGGCAAAACAGTGATTAAAATCCACTATTTTTTATCCGTTCTCTTCTTCTCGCCTCGCCTTTTCTTCTTCAATCAATTTATTAGCTCTTGTTATCCAATAATCCAGCTCATCAAATGTGCATTTCATAAGCGTTTCATAACTAATATTCATTTTAAAATAGTTAAGTCCGCCCAACAAATCTGTGATTAAATCAAGAAAATCATCTGTTATTCCTCTGTCGTTGGAGCTTCCTCCTCTGGAGTTCCCCAACCTTTTGCTAAAAAATTCTTAGTTTGATTTACTACTTTCAAGAAGTCTTCAGCACCTAAAATTAACAAATGCCCATATTTAACCCCTGATGCCTTTTCAGCCACTGTTAATGCCCAAGCATCATCAAAATCTTTAAAGTTTTCAGCATTTGATTTCATTCTAGCTTTATAATTTTTAGAGCATTCCATTAAATCTGCTCCGTTTAAATCCTCCAGTTTTAAATCTATTTCTTTATATTTTTTGCTTCCTAATTCGTACTCTTTTGTTAATTTTATAATCATTCTTTTTCTCCTTCTTAAATATGTCCTAACAATTTTCTAACAATATTATTGTAATCACCATTTACGCTAGCGATTCCGTTCAATACATCTATATTGATAATTGTTTTGCCGTTTATAGTTAGTTTGTAATAAGTCAAGCTCATATCAAATGAGCCTTCAAATTTTTTACCATTCTGAACTTTTGGTCCATCAAATTTTGTAATAAAACCTTTCATTGTAGCGTCTACTCCAGTTATTTTCGGAGAGTGCGTCATTCTATTTAATTCTTGCAACGCTCCAAGGCATTCAACCTGAATAGAATCGCTATTATTAAAGTTCAGCAATGTATCGTTCATGCTGTCCATTTTTATTTTTACAGACATTTTTTTATAATGACCAATTAATGGGGCTTCAAATTCTGCTGCCATTCCAAGCTGTTCTGTTGTTACCGTTGCATATTCAATGTTCGGAAGTTCAACTTCCCCGACACCTTCAAGATTGTTTGTTCCATTTATGTATAAATCGGCATCCACAATCGCTAAAGGTAATTTTGTCTTTGCCATTT